>JAAIGF010019251.1_pt1 | contig 136310 bp, 108 predicted proteins | sample 6487441 | NCBI WGS metagenome assembly JAAIGF01 (sample SAMN13974129, study PRJNA590717) | phyllosphere metagenome | biome: pepper field; feature: multiple bacterial spot infested pepper fields; material: pepper leaves; isolation source: leaves from pepper fields | host: Capsicum annuum ... | reverse complement strand
TTTCACGATGTCGCTGGGCCGAGAGGCTAGAAATCCGGGGCTATAGCTCAGCTGGGAGAGCGCCTGCATGGCATGCAGGAGGTCAGCGGTTCGATCCCGCTTAGCTCCACCAATTTTGCCGCGGTTCGCGTAAGCGGATCGGCACGAAGGTTACGTCCCCTTCGTCTAGTGGCCTAGGACACCGCCCTTTCACGGCGGTAACAGGGGTTCGAGTCCCCTAGGGGACGCCACTTTTCCTGCGTTTTGCAGGGCTTAAAAAGGCTCGTCGATTATTGATGGGTCTTTTGTTTCGGGGCTATAGCTCAGCTGGGAGAGCGCCTGCATGGCATGCAGGAGGTCAGCGGTTCGATCCCGCTTAGCTCCACCAATTTTGCCAGGGTTCGTGAAAACGGACCTGCACGAAGGTTACAAGTCCCCTTCGTCTAGTGGCCTAGGACACCGCCCTTTCACGGCGGTAACAGGGGTTCGAGTCCCCTAGGGGACGCCATTTTTACCCGCGTTTTGCGGGACTTTGAAGGCTCATTCGATTATTGAATGGGCCTTTTGTTTTTTCCTCCCTAAAACTTCTGCCGACAAATGGCCGCAGATTCTGCTTGCCAAAAAATATGATATGAATAATATTTCGTTCATCATATTTTCGCGATGAGTAACCGATGAGCGACAAGAAGAGTAGAACCCGCGAGCGCATTCTGGAGGCGGCGCGCAGTGCGCTGATCCAGCATGGGCCGGCCGAGCCCAGTGTCAGCCAGGTAATGGGTGCGGCAGGCCTTACCGTCGGCGGGTTTTATGCCCACTTCGACAGCAAAGACGAACTGATGCTCGAAGCCTTTCGCCAGTTGTTGGGCGAGCGCCGGGCCTTGCTCGCCCAGGTCGACCCCAATCTGGATGGTGCCGGGCGGCGTGCCCTGGCCGGCGCCTTCTACCTGTCGCGCAAGCACCGGGATGCCGAAGTGCATGCCTGCCCGCTGCCTAACTCGCTGGGTGAAATGCAGCGCCTGCCAGAGGCTTTCCGCGAGGTGCTGGCCGAACACATCGAGTTGATGGCTGCTGCGATGGTTGATCGCCCTGAAGACGCTGACAAGGCGCTTGCCGACCTGGCCTTGATGGTTGGAGGCCTGGCGCTGGCTCGCGCGCTGGGTACCAGTGATCTGTCTGACCGTATTCTGCGCGCCGCCAAATCGGCGGTGATTTAACCCTGGAGCATGGCGATGACCACCCTGAGCTGGATTCGCGGTGTCAATGGCACCTTGGGCCGCCTGGCCCCCGAGCATGTCGCGGGCAAGATGCGCCGAGCTTTCATGACCCCGCGCAACTTGCCACCGCGGGACTGGGAGCTGCCCGCGCTGGCCAGCGCCGAGCGTATTACCTTGCGGTTCGGCCTGTCGGCCTTGCGCTGGGGCAAAGGGCCGACCGTGTTGTTGATGCATGGCTGGGAGGGGCGCCCCACTCAGTTTGCCGCGTTGATCGAAACCTTGGTACAGGCTGGCCATACGGTGGTGTCGCTGGAAGGGCCAGGGCATGGCCGTTCGCCTGGCGAGCAGGCCAACGTGGTGTTGTTTGCCCGGGCGCTGCTTGAGGCTGCTGCCGAGTTGCCCCCGCTGCGTGCGGTGATTGGTCATTCGATGGGCGGTGCCAGTGTATTGCTGGCGTTGCAGATGGGCCTGCGTACAGAGTCAGCAGTCAGCATTGCCGCCCCGGCACGGCTGCTAGGTGTGCTGCGCGGTTTTGCTCATCGCCTGGGGCTGCCGGCACGCGCGCGGGCAGCGTTCATTCGCCAGGTGGAGCGGGATGTGGGCATCCAGATCACTCGGCTGGATGTGACCGGTTATCAGCTGGAGCTGCCGGGGTTGGTGGTGCATGCCGCCGATGATGCGCTGGTGTCGGCCGATGAGGCTCAGGTCATTCACAAAGCCTGGTTCGACAGCCGACTGATGCTGCTGGAGTCCGGCGGTCATCAGCGGGTACTGTCTGACCCACGGCTGGGGGAGGCGGTGCTCGAATTGCTCGCCCGCGCCGCTGCACCGGCACGTCAAACCGCCTGACCGGCAGGCGCGGTCTTTGTAGCGGCCTTGTGTCGCGATGGGCTGCAAAGCAGCCCCGGCGATCTGTGCCGGGCCGGAGATATTGGGGCCGCTGCGCGCCCCATCGCGACACAAAGCCGCTCCTACCGGGACTGCATCAGGGCTGGACATTCCCTTACCCGTCACGGCTAAATTCACTTTTTCCGCCAAGGAAGCGAACATGAGCTGGGACCTGGCAACACCCTTCGTCATCGACCTGCGCGTCGGCAGCGAGGACATCGACGGCCTGGGCCACGCCAACAACGCGGTCTACGTCACCTGGCTGGAGCGCTGTGCCTGGCGCCATTCCCAGCGCCTGGGCCTGGACCTGGCCGAGTACCGCCGGCTGGATCGGGCCATGGCGGTGGTGCGCCACGAAATCGACTACCTGGCCGCCGCCTATGAGGACGACGAACTGCAGTTGGCCACCTGGATCATCGACTGGGACCAGCGCCTGCGCATGACGCGTCGCTTTCAGCTCAAGCGGCCACGTGACGGTGTGACCCTGCTGCGGGCGCAAACCACATTCGCCTGCATCGAGCTGTCCAGCGGAAAACCCCGGCGCATGCCCGCAGAATTCGTCGACGGTTACGGCCCGGCGCTGATCGGCACCTGAAGCATCGGCTTTTTTTGCTAGACTGCCGGCTTTTTCCGCCGAGACCCCGACATGCAAATTGCCCTGGCCCCCATGGAGGGGCTGGTCGACAACATCCTGCGCGACGTGCTGACCCGCGTGGGCGGTATCGACTGGTGCGTCACCGAGTTCATTCGCGTGTGCGACCGCTTGTTGCCGCCTGCCTCGTTCCACAAGCTGGCGCCCGAGCTGCGCCAGGGTGCGCTGACGGCCGCCGGGGTGCCAATGCGTGTACAGCTGCTGGGTTCGGACCCGGTGTGCCTGGCGGAAAACGCCGCACTGGCCTGCGAGTTGGGTGCGCCGGTAATCGACCTGAACTTCGGTTGCCCGGCCAAGACCGTTAACAAGTCACGCGGTGGCGCGGTGCTGCTCAAGGAGCCAGAGTTGCTGCACGCTATTGTGCGTGAAGTGCGCCGCGCAGTGCCGGCGCACATACCGGTGACCTCGAAGATGCGCCTGGGCTTCGACAGCCCGGAGGGTGCGCTGGAGTGTGCAACGGCGCTAGCTGAAGGCGGTTCGGCGCACCTGGTTGTGCATGCGCGGACCAAAGTCGAGGGCTACAAGCCGCCGGCCCACTGGGAGTGGGTGGCGCGGGTGCAGGATGTGGTCAAGGTGCCGGTATTTGCCAATGGCGAGATCTGGACCGTGGATGATTGGCGGCGCTGCCGTGAGGTCAGTGGTGCTGAAGACATCATGCTCGGCCGTGGCCTGGTATCTCGCCCGGACCTGGGCCTGCAGATTGCTGCGGCGCGTGACGGGCGCGAGTACCAGGCAATGAGCTGGGATGACCTGCTGCCACTGTTGCGTGAATTCTGGCGACAGGCCCAGGCCAAGTTGTCGCCGCGCTATGCGCCGGGGCGGATGAAGCAGTGGCTGGCGATGCTGACCCGCAGTTACCCGGAAGCGGTGGTGCTGTTTGCCGAATTGCGCCGTGAGGATGATTGCGCGCGGATCAGCCGGTTGCTGGGGGTTGTTGATGCTCAGGCTCTGGAGGCCTGTGTAGCCTGACCCGGCCCTTTCGCGGGCAAGCCCGCTCCTACACAGGGATGTATCGCCTACGCAACCGGTGTAGGCGCGGGCTTGCCCGCGAAGAGGCCATCAAATCCACCACACGCTTTCAGATTTTTTCTACTTGCCCCTTGAAAGCATTTCCCCAGGCCATATCTCTTGAGTACGCGATGCCGAAGTCGGGTCGCGTAATGACTTACTTGCTGAATTTCAGGAGTTCATGACCATGACTACCGCTTTCTCTCTCGCTCCACTGTTCCGCCATTCCGTTGGTTTCGACCGTTTCAATGACCTGTTCGAATCCGCGGCACGTAACGAGGCCGGTAGCAGCTACCCGCCCTACAACGTAGAAAAGCATGGCGATGACCACTACCGCATCGTGGTTGCCGCAGCCGGTTTCCAGGAAGAGGACCTCGACCTGCAAGTCGAAAAAGGTGTCCTGACCGTAACTGGTGGCAAACGTGACAATGGCGCCGCTGAAGTGACCTACCTGCATCAGGGTATCGCGCAGCGCGCCTTCAAGCTGTCGTTCCGCCTGGCCGACCACATCGAAGTCAAGGCTGCCGGCCTGGCCAATGGCCTGCTCAGCATCGACTTGCTGCGCATCGTGCCTGAAGAAGCCAAGGCCAAGCGCATCCCGATCAATGGTGACAAGCCTGCGCTGAATTGATTGTGCTGATGTGAAGAAGGGCACCCTCGGGTGCCCTTCTTTTTGCCTGATGGTTTTGCAGCGGGCGCGTTGGTTCAGTAATCCGCCGGGGCCTCCAGCAGCATCTGCCGAAACTCCGGCAACGGCAGCGGCCGGCTATGCAGATACCCCTGGTACAGGTGACAGCCCAGCCGCTCCAGGAACTCCAGTTGTTCAGTCAGTTCCACGCCTTCGGCAATCACCGCCAGGCCCAGGCTGCGGGCCATGGCGACGATGGCGCGGACAATTTCGGCGTCATTGGGGTCGATTGGCGCGTCGCGCACGAACGTCTGGTCGATTTTCAGCGCATCCACCGGCAGGCGCTTCAGGTAGGTCAGCGAGGAATAACCCGTGCCGAAGTCATCCATGGCAAAGCTCACCCCGTAACGCTTCAGTTCGCGCATCTTGCTGATGGTGTCCTCCAGGTTCTGGATGACGATACCCTCGGTAATCTCCAGCTTCAGCATCTGCCGCGGCAGGCGATAGTCGTCCAGGCTGCGCAGCACCCGCCCGACAAAGTCGTTCTGGCGGAATTGTCGTGGGCTGATGTTCACGCACAGGCTGAAATCATCGGCATCGATCAGCCCGTCCGTCAGCATACGCGCGCAGGCGTCACAGGCTTCGTCGAGGATCCAGCTGCCAACTTCAAGGATCAGGCCGCTTTCTTCCAGTACCTGGATGAACTGCGCCGGCGGTTGCTGGCCCAGTTGGGGGTGGTGCCAGCGCAGTAGCACCTCGGCGCCGACAATGCGGTTGTCGCGGGCATCCACCTGCGGCTGGAAGTGCAGCGCCAGTTCGCCGCGGGCCAGGGCCAGGCGCAGGTCGTTTTCCATGCGCAGGCGCTCGCTGGCGGCCTTCTGCATGGTGGTGTGGAACAGCTGGGTGGTGTTGCGCCCGGAGTCCTTGGCCCGGTACAGGGCGATATCGGCGCGTTTGAGCAGGTCGGCCGGGGTGGCGCCATGGTCGGGGATCAGCGCCACGCCGATACTTGGCGTTACCTGCAGGCGTTGGCCATCCAGCGACATCGGTTCGGCCAGCAGCTCGCGCAGGGTGTCAGCCAGTTCGCGGACCTTTTCTTCCACCAGCTCACGGCTGCCTTCCAGGCCGCTGAGCAGCACCACGAACTCGTCGCCGCCCAGGCGCGCCACAGTGTCTTCCAGGCGCACGCTGGCTTCCAGGCGGGCGGTGATGATCTTCAGCACCGTGTCACCCACCGGGTGGCCCAGCGAGTCGTTGATGTGCTTGAAGTGGTCGAGGTCGAGGAACAGCAGGGCCCCGCGCAGGTTGTGGCGCTTGAGCAGGGCGATCTGCTGGCTCAGGCGGTCCATCAGCAGTGCGCGGTTGGGCAGGTTGGTCAGCGGGTCGTGATAAGCCAAGTGGCGGATCTGCGCCTGGGCGTTTTTCAGTTGGCTGACATCACGGGCGGTCAGCAACAGGCAGTCCACCTCGTTGAGGGTGATCGGCTCGACGGACACTTCCACGGTGAGGATGTCGCCGCGCTTGTTGCGCCCGAGCATCTCGCGGTGGTGCACCCGGCCGCGTTCACGCAATTCGGCCAGCAGCGCACTGCGTTGCTTGTCGTCGGCCCAGATGCCGATTTCGTACACCGTATGCCCGACCACTTCGCCGGCGTTGTAGCCAGTCAGGCGGCAGAAGCCGTCGTTGATCTCCAAGTAACGGCCGCTGTGTCGCTCGGTGATGGTGATGGCGTCGGGGCTGGAGTGGAAGGCCTTGGCGAACTTCTCCTCGCTGGATTTGAGCGCCGCTTCGGCGCGTTGCTGCTGGGTGATATCGCGCAGGGTGGTGACGCTACAGGGCTGGTCGTCGACGGTGATCAGGCGGCTGGAAATCACGCAGGTCAGCGGTGCGCCGTTGCGGTGGTTGACCACCACGGCGACGTTGCTCAGGGCCTGTTCGCGGATCACGCGCTCGATGCGTTGTGCGCGCTCGATGGACTCGGCCCACAGGCCGATTTCCTCGGCCGTACGGCCAAGCACCTGCTCGCTGCCCCAGCCGAAGGTCTGGGTGAATGCCGGGTTGATCTCGATGAACTGGCCCGTGTCCTGGCGGGTGACGCAGATCGGGTCGGGGCTGACCTGGAACAGGCTGGCGAATTTCTCTTCCGAGGCGCTCAGGCGCTGCTCGCGTTCCACCTGGTCGGTGATGTCGAGCAGGGTGCCGGCCATGCGTAGCGGGTTGCCCTGTTCGTCGCGGTACAGCCTGGCGCGGCTTTCGATATAGCGCGAAATGCCGTTTTCCAGCTGCACTCGGTAGGTAATCTGGTAGTTGCCGGCAGGCCCTTCGCGCAGGCTGCGGTAGGCCTGGCGCATCGAGTTGCGCTCTTGCTCCGGTACCCCCTCGAAAAAAGCGTCGAACGATTCGTGAAAGGGGATCGGCGGCAGGCCGTGCAGTTGTGCGGCGCGGGCCGAGCCATAGAGCATGCCGCTGGGGATGTGCCAGTCCCAGGTGCCCAGTTGCGCCGAGTCCAGGGCCAGGTCCAGGCGTTCCTGGCTGTCCTTCAGCGCCTGCTCGGCGCGCTTGCGCTCGGTGGTATCGACAAAGGTGCTGATGAGGAAGGTCACACCCTCCAGTTCGATGCCCTGGGTGCAAAGAATGCCGTCGTGGACCTTGCCGCTGGTGGCGCGGAACTGAACCTCCATGATCAACGGGCCGCTGTTGGCGCGGGTCGATTCCATCACCTGGTGGCGCTGATCGGGGTTGACCCACAGGCCCAGCTCCAGGCTGGTCTTGCCGATCACCTGGCTGCCGGGCCAGCCGAACATGTCCTCGAAGTGCTGGTTGACCTCGAAGATCATGCCGTCGTGGCGGCGCGTAAGCAGAATCGCATTGGGGCTGAGGTGGAACAGCGTGGCAAAGCGCTTTTCGGAGTTGATCAGCGCCGTTTCCCGCTCGCGCTGACGGGTGATTTCACGGATTACCCCAATCATTTGTGGCCGGCCATGCTGGTCGTGGGTCAGGCTACCGTTGATCTCCAGCCAGTGCAGGCTGCCGTCCGGCCAGCGGATGCGGTGACGCATGGCCTGTTCCACCGGTTCGCCGTTGAATACTGCCTGGAACACCTGGCGCGTTCGGGCGCGGTCTTCCTCGGGCAGCAGGTCGAGGTAGTCGACATCGGCGGGCAGCGGGCGTTGCGGGTCGAAGCCGAACAGGGCCTGGGTGCCCCGCGACCAGCTCACTCGGCCGCTTTCGATGTCCCACAGCCAGGCCCCCAGGCGCGCGCCGTTGAGCGCGGCCAGCAGTTGTGGGGCGTTCTGCCAGGCTTGTTCGGATTCCTGGGGGTCGGCCGCAGGTATTCGTGGCAGGCGCAAAAAGCGGTTTGCTGATTTGGGCATTGGTACCAGACCTTTGGCTATGACGCGTCCATGGAGTTGGAAATGCCGGGCTGATGGCCGGTCAGGCGGACCCTGCGTGGCTGTCGAGCAGGGCCATGAATGCCTTGGCCGCGTTCGACAGCGTACGCTCCGTGTGCAAAATGTAGCCTAGCTGGCGCGACAGCTGTATGCCGGGCAAGGCGATGGGTGCGACCTGTTCGTCAAGCATGGTGCGCGGCAGCACGCTCCAGGCCAGGCCGATCGACACCATCATCTTGATGGTTTCCAGGTAGTTGGTGCTCATGGCGATGTTCGGGGTCAGGCCCTGGCTTTCGAAGAGGCGCTGGACGATATGGTGGGTAAAGGTGTTGCCACCCGGGAACACCGCCGGGTGCCGGGCGATATCGGCCAGGTTGACCGCCTGGTTTTTGGCCAGTGGGTGCTCGGGCGCGGCGACGAAGTCCAGGGCGTCGTCCCATACCGGCACGGCCTTGACCAGGTGGTGCGGCTCGGGCGCCAGGGTGATCACGGCAATCTCGGCGCGGCCATGCAGAATTTCGTCGTAGGCCTGTTCCGAATCCATGAACTGAATATCCAGCGCCACCGCCGGGTACTCGCGGGTGAATGCCCGTAACAGGGGCGGCAGGCGGTGTAGGCCGATGTGATGGCTGGTGGCCAAAGTCAGGCGACCGCTCACGGCTCCGTTCAGGTTGGTCAGCGCCCGTCGGGTATCATCAAGAACGTTGAGGATCTGGTAGGCGCGTGGCAGCAAGGCGCGCCCGGCCTCGGTCAGGGTCACTTCGCGGCCCAGGCGGTCGAACAGGCGCACGTCCAGCTGCTGCTCAAGGCCGGCGATGCGTTTGCTGATGGCCGGCTGGGTCAGGAACAGGCGTTCGGCCGCCCCGGAGAAGCTGCCGGTTTCGGCGATGGCGATAAAAGCGCTAAGGCTGGCCAGGTCCATGGGTTTGTATTCCTTTGGGTTATCCAAAGCATAAAAATTATGAATTTGAGTTATTCAATCTAACCCCATAGCATCGTCCATACAAGCCAAGGGGTTTTTGGCATAGAAAGACGCTGATGAGGAACAGTCTGATGGCTGGCAAAACGCTCTACGACAAACTCTGGGAAGCCCATGAGGTCAAGCGCCGTGATGATGGCTCGTCCTTGATCTACATCGACCGCCACATCATCCACGAAGTGACGTCGCCCCAGGCCTTCGAAGGCCTGCGCCTGGCCAACCGCAAACCGTGGCGCATCGACGCCAACATCGCCACACCGGACCACAACGTACCGACCACGCCAGAGCGCAAGGGCGGTATCGAGGCTATTGTCGACCAGGTGTCGCGCCTGCAGGTGCAGACCCTCGACGAGAACTGTGACGAATACGGCATCGTCGAATTCAAGATGAACGACGAGCGCCAGGGTATTGTGCACGTCATCAGCCCGGAGCAGGGCGCCACCTTGCCAGGCATGACCGTGGTCTGCGGTGATTCGCACACCTCCACCCACGGCGCTTTCGGTGCCCTGGCCCATGGCATCGGTACCTCTGAGGTCGAGCACGTGCTCGCTACCCAGTGCCTGGTCGCCAAAAAGATGAAAAACATGCTGGTGCGCGTGGAAGGCCAATTGCCGGCCGGCGTTACCGCCAAGGACATCGTGCTGGCCGTCATCGGCAAGATCGGCACCGCCGGTGGTAACGGCCACGCCATGGAATTCGCCGGCAGCGCCATCCGCGCGTTGTCGATGGAAGGCCGCATGACCATCTGCAACATGTCCATCGAAGCCGGTGCCCGCGTTGGCCTGGTGGCGACCGACGCCACCACCGTTGCCTACGTTGAAGGGCGCCCGTATGCGCCGAAGGGCGACCAGTGGAAGCAAGCGGTCGAGTCGTGGAAAGACCTGGTGTCGGATGACGACGCCGTGTTCGACACCGTGGTCGAGCTGGATGCCAGCCAGATCAAGCCGCAGGTCAGCTGGGGCACCTCGCCCGAGATGGTCCTGGCCGTCGACCAGCGCGTACCGGACCCGGCTGCCGAAGCCGACCTGGTCAAGCGGGGCTCGATCGAGCGTGCCTTGAAGTACATGGGCCTGACCGCCAACCAGGCGATCACCGACATCAAGCTGGACCGCGTGTTCATCGGCTCGTGCACCAACTCGCGGATCGAAGACCTGCGCGCTGCGGCGGAAATCGCCAAGGGCCGCAAAGTGGCCGCCAGCGTCAAGCAAGCCATCGTCGTGCCGGGCTCAGGCCTGGTCAAAGCCCAGGCCGAGCGTGAAGGCCTGGACAAGATCTTCCTCGAAGCCGGTTTCGAATGGCGTGAACCAGGCTGCTCGATGTGCCTGGCGATGAACCCGGACCGCCTGGAGAGCGGCGAACACTGCGCGTCCACCTCCAACCGCAACTTTGAAGGCCGTCAGGGTGCCGGTGGCCGTACCCACCTGGTCAGCCCGGCCATGGCCGCCGCTGCTGCGGTAGCCGGCCACTTCATCGATGTCCGCGAGTTGATCCAAGGGAGCGCAGCATGAAAGCCTTTACCCAGCACACTGGCCTCGTCGCGCCGTTGGACCGTGCCAACGTCGACACCGACCAGATCATCCCCAAGCAGTTCCTGAAGTCGATCAAGCGCACCGGCTTTGGCCCGAACCTGTTCGACGAATGGCGTTACCTGGACGTGGGCCAGCCCTACCAGGACAACAGCAAGCGCCCGCTGAACACTGAATTTGTGCTCAACCACGAACGCTATCAGGGCGCCAGCGTGTTGCTGGCGCGGGAGAACTTCGGTTGCGGCTCGAGCCGTGAGCACGCCCCGTGGGCACTGGACGAGTACGGCTTCCGCAGCGTGATCGCGCCGAGCTTTGCCGACATCTTCTTCAACAACAGCTTCAAGAACGGCTTGCTGCCGATCATCCTCAGTGATGAGGAAGTGGACGAGTTGTTCAAGCAGGTCGAAGCCAACCCGGGCTACCAACTGACCATTGACCTGCAGGCGCAGGCGGTGACCCGCCCGGACGGCAAGGTGCTGCACTTCGAGATCGATGCGTTCCGCAAGCACTGCCTGCTCAACGGCCTGGACGATATCGGCCTGACCCTGCAGGACAGCGAGGCGATCAAGGCCTTCGAAGGCAAGCACCGCGCCGGGCAGCCTTGGCTGTTCCGGGATGCCTGAGTGAAGTAGCCGGCATTTGCAGTGCTTGTGCTGGCCGCTTCGCGGCGGTTCGACGCTTCGATAAACCCGCTCCTACAGGGTTACGCGATCGTTAGGGTTACGCGATCGTTGTAGGAGCGGGTTCACCCGCGAAGCGGCCGGTACAGGCAATAAAAATCTAAAGGATTGACCCATGACCAGCACCCAACATACCGACGTGGTCCAGCGCCAGTTCGGCGAACAGGCCAGCGCCTACCTCAGCAGCGCCGTGCACGCCCAGGGCAGTGAATTCGCCCTGCTGCAGGCCGAACTGGCAGGTCAGGCCCATGCCCGGGTGCTGGACCTGGGCTGCGGTGCCGGCCATGTCAGTTTTCACGTCGCCCCGCTGGTTGCCGAAGTGGTCGCCTACGACCTGTCGCAATCCATGCTCGACGTGGTCGCCAGCGCCGCCGCCGAGCGCGGCCTGGCCAACATCACCACCGAGCGCGGCGCCGCCGAACGCCTGCCGTTTGCCGATGCTTCGTTCGAATTCGTCTTCAGCCGCTACTCGGCTCACCACTGGAGCGACCTGGGGCTGGCGCTGCGCGAAGTGCGCCGCGTACTAAAGCCGGGGGGCGTGGCAGCGTTTATCGATGTGATGTCACCTGGCAGCCCGTTGCTCGACACCTACCTGCAAACGGTCGAAGTGCTGCGCGATACCAGCCATGTGCGCGATTATTCCGCCGCCGAATGGCAACGCCAGGTCAGCGAGGCCGGCCTGCACGTGCGCAGCCACACCCGCCAGGCGTTGCGTCTGGAGTGGAGCACCTGGGTCGAGCGCATGCGCACCCCTGAGCCATTGCGCGTGGCCATCCGCCAATTGCAGCAAGCCATGGGCGAAGAAGTACGGCAGTATTACCAGATCGAGGCCGATGGCTCGTTCAGTACCGATGTGCTGGTGTTGTGGGCCGAGCGATAAGAATTTTTCGGTGGGGCCCGCTTGGCCGCACCGTGTGAATGGATAGAGGAAAGCATGAGCAAGCAGATTCTGATTCTCCCAGGTGACGGTATCGGCCCGGAAATCATGGCCGAAGCGGTCAAGGTGCTGGAACTGGCCAACGACAAGTTCCAGCTCGGCTTCAGCCTGGAGCACGACGTGATCGGCGGCGCTGCCATCGACAAGCACGGCGTGCCGCTGGCCGACGAAACCCTGGAGCGTGCACGCAAGGCTGATGCCGTGCTTCTGGGGGCCGTGGGTGGGCCGAAGTGGGACAAAATCGAGCGAGACATTCGCCCTGAGCGCGGCCTGCTGAAGATCCGTTCGCAACTGGGCCTGTTCGCCAACCTGCGCCCGGCCATCCTCTACCCGCAACTGGCCGATGCCTCGTCGCTCAAGCCAGAGATCGTGTCCGGCCTGGACATCCTCATCGTCCGTGAGCTGACCGGTGGTATCTATTTCGGTGCCCCGCGTGGCCAGCGCGAGCTGGAAGGCGGCGAGCGCCAGGCCTACGACACCCTGCCATACAGCGAAAGCGAAGTGCGCCGCATTGCCCGTGTCGGTTTCGACATGGCCCGCGTGCGCGGCAAGAAGCTGTGCTCGGTGGACAAGGCCAACGTTCTCGCTTCCAGCCAGCTGTGGCGCGAAGTGGTCGAAGACGTGGCCAAGGATTACCCGGACGTGGAACTGAGCCATATGTACGTCGACAACGCCGCCATGCAGTTGGTGCGCGCACCCAAGCAGTTCGACGTGATGGTGACCGACAACATGTTCGGTGACATCCTGTCGGATGAAGCTTCCATGCTGACCGGTTCCATCGGCATGCTGCCTTCGGCGTCGCTGGATGCCGACAACAAGGGCATGTACGAGCCATGCCATGGCTCGGCGCCGGACATCGCCGGCCTTGGCATCGCCAACCCGTTGGCGACCATCCTGTCGGTGTCGATGATGTTGCGTTACAGCTTCAATCAGTCGGCTGCCGCCGAGGCGATCGAGAAGGCCGTGAGCCTGGTGCTGGATCAAGGTCTGCGCACTGGCGACATCTTCTCGGAAGGCTGCCGCAAAGTGGGTACGCAGGAAATGGGCGACGCAGTAGTCGCAGCGCTGCGGAATCTGTAATCTCTCTGGCCCGCTACCCCAAATTCCCGGTGGCGGCCCACTTTTAGCAAAGGTGTAGTTGCGATGAAACGTGTAGGTCTGATCGGTTGGCGCGGTATGGTCGGTTCCGTGCTCATGCAGCGGATGCTGGAGGAGCAGGATTTCGACCTTATCGAGCCGGTGTTCTTCACCACCTCCAATGTTGGCGGCCAGGGCCCGAACGTGGGCAAGGATACAGCTCCACTCAAGGACGCTTATTCGATTGAAGAACTCAAGACCCTCGACGTGATCCTGACCTGCCAGGGTGGCGACTACACCAACGAGGTGTTCCCCAAGCTGCGTGAAGCCGGCTGGCAGGGCTACTGGATCGACGCCGCCTCGTCCCTGCGCATGCAGGATGACGCGGTCATCATCCTTGACCCGGTCAACCGCAAGGTCATCGACCAACAGCTGGATGCCGGTACCAAGAATTACATCGGCGGCAACTGCACTGTCAGCCTGATGCTGATGGGCCTGGGCGGCCTGTTCGAAGCCGGCCTGGTCGAGTGGATGAGCGCCATGACCTACCAGGCAGCTTCAGGTGCCGGCGCGCAGAACATGCGTGAGCTGATCAAACAGATGGGTGCCACCCACGCTGCAGTTGCCGATGACCTGGCCAACCCGGCCAGCGCCATCCTCGACATCGACCGCAAGGTTGCCGAGACCATGCGCAGCGAAGCCTATCCGACCGAAAACTTCGGTGTGCCGCTGGCGGGCAGCCTGATCCCGTGGATCGACAAGGAACTGCCGAACGGCCAGAGCCGCGAAGAGTGGAAGGCCCAGGCCGAGACCAACAAGATCCTCGGCCGCTTCAAAAGCCCGATCCCGGTCGATGGTATCTGCGTGCGCATCGGCGCCATGCGTTGCCACAGCCAGGCGCTGACCATCAAGCTGAACAAGGACGTGCCGATCGCCGACATCGAAGGCATGATCAGCCAGCACAACCCTTGGGTGAAGCTGGTGCCGAACCAGCGTGAAATCAGCATGCAGGAGCTGTCCCCGACCAAGGTCACCGGCACCCTGAACATCCCGGTTGGCCGCCTGCGCAAGCTGAACATGGGCTCCCAGTACCTGGGCGCGTTCACCGTGGGCGACCAGCTGCTGTGGGGCGCTGCCGAACCGCTGCGTCGCATGCTGCGGATTCTGCTGGAGCGTTGATCGTTCTGCTTTGACTGAAAACCCGCGCTGGTGACAGCGCGGGTTTTTTCTTTTTCGGCCAGGTTTATATCCCTATCGTTGCTTTTGCTTCCAGGCAAAATCAAAAACAGCAGCAACAGCAGGGCCAGCACAGACAAAACTCAACAATCCGAGTAAAGTGCCGCCCCCGCCGTTTCAGCAAGAGGACACCTTCCATGACCCATCCTTTGGATATCGCCGTTGTCGGTGCCACCGGCAGTGTTGGTGAAACCTTGGTGCAGATCCTTGAGGAGCTGGACTTCCCGGTCGCCACCCTGCACCTGCTGGCCAGCATGGAATCGGCGGGCAGCAGCGTGATGTTCGCGGGCAAGAAGCTGAAGGTGCGTGAAGTCGACAGCTTCGACTTCGCCCAAGTCAAGCTGGCCTTCTTCGCCACTGGTGCAGCGGTCAGCCGTAGTTTTGCCGGCAAGGCGCTGCAGGCCGGCTGTACGGTCATCGACCTGTCCGGTGGCCTGGACGACGCCCTGGCCCTGGTCCCTGAAGCCAATGCCGAACGCCTGGCCGGCCTGGTGTTGCCCGCGCGCATTGTCAGCCCGTGCTCGGCTGCGGTCGCCCTGGCCGTTGCCCTGGCGCCGCTCAAAGGCCTGCTGGACATCGAGCGGGTGCAGGTGATGGCCGCGTTGGCGGTGTCTGCGCAAGGCCGTGAAGCGGTCAGCGAACTGGCCCGACAAACCGCCGAGCTGCTCAATGCGCGCCCGCTGGAGCCGCGCTTCTTCGACCGCCAGGTGGCGTTCAACCTGCTGGCCCGGGTCGGTGCTGCCGACGAGCAGGGCCACACCGCGCTGGAGCACCGCCTGGTCAGCGAACTGCGCGTACTGCTGGGCTTGCCTGAGCTGAAAATTTCCGTGAGCTGCGTTCAAGTCCCGGTGTTTTTCGGCGATAGCTTCAGTGTGGCTGTGCAAAGCCGTCGCCCGGTCGACCTGGCGGCGGTCAATCAGGCCCTGGAAGCAGCCGACAGCGTCGAGTTGGTGGAAAACGATGATTATCCGACCCCGGTAGGTGACGCAGTCGGCCAAGACGTGGTCTATGTTGGTCGTGTACGTCACGGTATTGATGAAGACCAGCAGCTCAACCTCTGGCTGACCACCGACAACGTGCGCAAAGGCGCCGCGCTCAATGCCGTGCAAGTGGCGCAATTGTTGATTAAACACATGCCGTAAAAGATACTGGCGAGCACTTTTGTCCTGCTCCGCATGCAGGTTTCGGGACGATTCATACAAGGGAAGAGGTCATGCTTCGAATTCGCAAACTGGTTCTGGCCATGGCTGCAGCATCAGCGCTGTCGTCTGGCATGGCGAATGCGCTGGGCCTGGGGGAGCTGACCCTGAAGTCGGCACAGAATCAGCCGCTGGACGCCGAGATCGAATTGCTCGACGTGCGCGACCTCAAAGCCGCCGAAGTGGCGCCAAGCCTGGCGCCCCCGGAAGAGTTCAGCAAGGCCGGGGTGGCGTTTCCGACCTACCTCGAAGACCTGACCTTTACACCGGTGATCAACCCCAATGGCAAGAGCGTGCTGCGGGTTACCTCCAGCCAGCCGCTGCCGGGGCCGGTGGTCAAGTTCCTGGTTCAGGTGATGTGGCCGCAGGGCCGCCTGCTGCGCGACTACAGCGTGCTGCTCGACCAGGCCAAGGCCCAGGGCGATAAACCGGCGGCAGGCAATGTCACGCCGGCTACCACCGGTGCCAGCAGCTACACCACCCAGCGGCGCGACACCTTGTGGCAGATTGCCGCGCGCAATACCCAGGGCGGTTCGATCCAGCAGACCATGATCGCCATCCAGGCATTGAACCCGGACGCCTTCATCGGCAACAACATCAACCAGCTGAAGGTTGGCCAGGTACTGCGCTTGCCCGACCAGCAGCAGGTCCAGAACATCCCGCAGGGCGAGGCCAACAGCGAAGTGGCCGAGCAGTATGCTGCCTGGCGTGAAGGCCGTCGCCTGGGGCCGCGTGCCCGCCAGTTGGACGCCACCCGTCGTGGTGCCGCCGACGCTGCACCATCGCGTATCGCCCAGGGCGATAACCTGCGCCTGGTCAGCCCGGGCAACCAGGCGGGTGCCGGCCAGGCCAAGGTGCTGAACGACAAGCTTGCGGTGGCCCAGGAAAGCCTGGATACCAGCCGTCGTGACAATGACGAGCTCAAGAGCCGCATGAGCGACCTGCAGAGCCAGCTGGACAAGCTGCAGCGTCTGATCGATCTGAAAAACGACCAGTTGGCGCGGCTGCAGGCGCAGGGCGCTGCCACGCCGACCCCGGCTGGCGCTACGCCTGCTGCAGCGCCGGCGGCCGATACCCAGCCGGCAGCCGAGCCAGCACCTGCTGACGCCGCTACCGTAGCCAAGCCGGTAGCGGACGCCAACCCAGCGCCTGCCAACTCGTCGGGTGGTGCGCTTGACCAGATTCTCGGTAACCCTTGGCTGCTGTGGCTGATTGCCGGCTCCAGCATTCTGGTGCTGGCGCTGCTGCTCTGGCTGCTGGCGCGCAAGCGCAAGGCCCAGCAAGAAGCTGAAAAGCACCTGCGCATGGCGCGGGCGCTGGAGGAGGAGCAGGGCACAGGTTTCGACACCGATACCGAGAGCCTGGACGGCGTCGAGATCTCGGAGCCGAGCGTAACCCTGTCGCCTGCCGTAGTCGCCGCTTCGGCCGCTGCCGCTGTTGCGGCAGAAAAAGTGGCTGAGCCGGCTGCCGAGGCAGAGCCTGAGCTGCAGCCGCAAGCCGACCCGCACGCGGCGTTGCTGGCGGAAGTCGACCAGTGCCTGGCCGAAGGCCGCCTGAACCGTGCGACCGAACTGCTGGAGCCTGCCGTGGCGGCCGCTCCGGCGCGTGATGACCTGCGCCTGAAACTGATGGACGTATACGCCCGCCAGGGTGATCAGAGCGCGTTCGGCGAACAGGAACGCCAGCTGCCGGCCAGCGAGCAAAACAGTGCTGCAGTCGCCGGGCTGAAAGAGCGCTACCCGGCCATGCTTGGCCTGGCCGCTGCTGGTTTGGGTGCGGCAGCGCTGGCTGCCGAGATGGACGAGCAGTACGTGCAGGAACTGCTGCATGATGAACCCGAGGCACCGGTGGCCGCCGACGTGGTGCCTGAAGAAGCGCCTGAGTTCGAACCGCACGACGAGGCTGAGCCAGAGGTTGCCTTTGAGTCTGATGCTGAACTGGATGCGCTCGATGAAGTGCCGATCCTCGATGTCGCGGGCCTGGAAGACCAGGGCTTGGGCGAGCCGGACCTGGACAGCGACTTCGATCTGAGCCTGGGTGAAGAGCTGCCCGAGGAAGACCCGCTGGCAGCGCCCCTGCTGGACCAGCCCGTGGTGCAGGAGCCTGTGCCGGACGAGCTGGTAATTGCCGAACCTGTGCTGGACGAGCCGGAGCAGCAAGCAGCGCAACCAGAAGAAGCGCCGTTCGCCGTGGATGCCGAACTGCAGGCCGATGCTGACGACGAATTCGAAGCCATGTTGGCCCAGGCCGAACCGCAGTCTGCGGTGGATCTGTCCGACTTCGACCTTGATGTCAGCGAGCCCGTTGCCCCGGCTGCGCCGGAAGTGGTAGCCGAAGCACCGGTCGATGTCGCCGCTGAGCTGGCCGCCTTCGACAGTGTGCCGGAGTTCGACCCGGTCTCCGAGTTCGACCTGCCGTCGGACTTCGATTTGTCGCTTTCGCTGGAAGATGACTCGCCCGCGGCCAAGCGCTTTGCCTCGGAGCTGGACGACGTCAATGCCGAGCTGGACAAGCTGTCGCAGAGCCTGGAGTCGCCGTCGCTGGAGCCGCACTTCACCAGCGAAGACGCAGCTGCGCAGCCGGAGCCCGAGCCACTGGACGACCTCGACTTCGATTTCTTCTCCGGCAGTGACGAGGTGGCCACCAAGCTCGACCTGGCTCGCGCCTACATCGACATGGGTGATAGCCAGGGCGCACGCGACATCCTCGACGAAGTGGTCAAGGACGGCGACGACAGCCAGCGCCAGGAAGCCGAGGACATGCTTTCGCGGCTGGTCTGAGTGCAGGAGGGGCCTTGTATCACGATGGGCCGCAAGGCCGCTCCTAAAAGGATCTACGCCAACCTGATGTTCCATCGACAGCGGCAGCCCAACAAGGCTGCCGTTGTCGTTATAATCCCCGCCATTCCGTACACCCCACAGGTTTCATGCTCTTGGACATCATTGACACCGCCGCCGAGTCTGCGGCCGAAGGCTACTCCCGCATCGCCCTGGGCGTGGAATACAAGGGTGCGCGCTACCGCGGCTGGCAGCGCCAGGCCAGCGGGGTGCCCAGTGTTCAGCAAGCCCTTGAGCAAGCGCTGTCGAAAGTCGCCAACGAGCCTGTCTCTGTCATCTGCGCCGGCCGCACCGACGCTGGCGTGCACGGCTGCGGGCAGGTCGTGCACTTCGACACCCGCGCCGTGCGTGACGAGCGCGCCTGGACCATGGGCACCAATTTCAACCTGCCGCACGACATCAGCGTGGTGTGGTCGCAGCCGATGCCAGCCGATTTCCATGCCCGTTTCAAGGCGTGTGCCCGGCGCTACCGCTACGTCATCTACAACGACCCGATCCGCCCGGCGCACCTGGCCGAAGAAGTGACCTGGAACCACCGCCCGCTGGACGTCGAACGCATGGCCGAAGCCGCGCAGTTTCTGCTCGGCACCCACGACTTCAGCGCCTTCCGCGCCAGCCAGTGCCAGGCCAAATCGCCAATCAAGCACATCTATCACCTGCGCGTTACCCGCCATGGCCAGATGATTGTGCTGGACATTCGCGCCACCGCCTTCCTGCACCACATGGTACGCAACATTGCCGGCGTGCTGATGGCCATCGGTGCTGGCGAGCGCCCGGTCAGTTGGGCGCGCGAAGTGCTCGAAGGGCGCAACCGCCGCGAAGGTGGTGTTACCGCTCACCCCTATGGCTTGTACCTGGTGCAGGTGGAGTACCCCGAAGCGTTTGCCTTGCCCAAGCGTTACATTGGCCCACACTTTTTGAGCGGCTATGAAGCGTTGGCAGACTGACGGGCGAAAAGCCATTTGCTAACATCCGGCCCTTCACCGGGATAACCAGGGTTCGCGTTCCATGAGCAATGTTCGCAGCAAGATCTGCGGGATTACCCGTATCGAAGACGCACTGGCCGCTGCCGAAGCAGGTGCCGATGCCATCGGCTTCGTCTTCTACGCCAAGAGTCCGCGGGCCGTGGACGTGCGCCAGGCGCGGGCAATCATCGCCGAATTGCCGCCGTTCGTGACCACGGTAGGGTTGTTCGTCAATGCCACGCGCTGCGAGCTGAACGAGATCCTCGAAGTGGTTCCGCTGGACCTGCTACAGTTCCACGGCGACGAAACCCCGCAGGACTGCGAAGGCTACCACCGTCCCTGGATCAAGGCCTTACGGGTGCGCCCGGGCGATGACCTGGAAGCGGCCTGCCAGCTTTACGCCGGCGCTCGCGGCATTCTGCTGGATACCTACGTGGCGGGCGTGCCCGGGGGAACCGGCGAAGCATTCGACTGGTCTCTGGTACCGGCGCGCCTGAGCAAGCCGATCATTCTTGCCGGAGGGCTGTCGGCCGATAACGTCGGTCAGGCCATTGCCCAGGTACGGCCTTATGCGGTGGATGTCAGCGGCGGTGTCGAGCAGGCCAAGGGCATCAAGGATGCGGCGAAGATCGAGGCCTTCATGCATGCGGTGAAACAGGCGTGACAGCAGATGTGACGGCTGGCTGCGCGCCATCGTCCATAGCTTTCGCAGCCCCGCGGGGCAGCCGCCTGCACCTGTGGCGGCAACACAACACATTAACGGTGGGGTGGTGCGCTGGAACATCCGGCGGCCGGTCCACCTTCGTTTCATAAAAGATTTTGAGCTCAAGGGCAGGGCAGGGCCGGCAGTTACGGCCCCCCGCCTGCCAATACTGGAGAAAGAAAGCATGAGCAACTGGTTAGTCGACAAACTGATCCCTTCGATCATGCGTTCCGAGGTGAAGAAGAGCTCGGTGCCTGAGGGCCTGTGGCACAAGTGCCCGTCCTGTGAGGCCGTGCTGTATCGTCCGGAGCTGGAAAAGACCCTGGATGTCTGCCCGAAGTGCAACCACCACATGCGTATTGGTGCACGTGCGCGTATCGACATCTTCCTCGACGCCGAAGGCCGTGCCGAACTGGGCGCCGAACTGGAGCCCGTCGACCGTCTGAAATTCCGTGACGGCAAGAAGTACAAGGACCGCCTGACCGCCGCGCAGAAGCAGACCGGCGAAAAGGACGCGCTGATCTCCATGAGCGGCACCCTGATGGGCATGCCGATCGTGGTCAGCGCCTTCGAGTTCTCGTTCATGGGCGGCTCCATGGGTGCCATCGTTGGCGAACGCTTCGTGCGCGCGGCCAACTACGCCCTGGAGCACCGCTGCCCGATGGTCTGCTTCTCCGCCTCAGGCGGTGCACGCATGCAGGAAGCACTGATCTCGCTGATGCAGATGGCCAAGACCTCCGCCGTGTTGGCGCGTCTGCGTGAAGAGGGCATCCCGTTCATCTCGGTGCTGACCGACCCGGTTTATGGCGGTGTTTCCGCCAGCCTGGCAATGCTCGGCGACGTCATCGTCGGTGAGCCGAAGGCGCTGATCGGCTTCGCCGGCCCACGCGTGATCGAGCAGACCGTACGCGAGAAGCTGCCAGAAGGCTTCCAGCGCAGCGAGTTCCTGCTGGAGCACGGCGCCATTGACCTGATCATCTCCCGTGGCGAGCTGCGTCCGCGTCTGGCCCGTCTGCTGGCGCAGATGACCGGCCAGGATACCCCGGAGCAAGCGCGTGAGGCGGCTGCCGTCGCGTGATGAAACAACGAACCCTGGGCGAATGGCTCGCCTACCTCGAGCAGTTGCACCCCTCGGCCATCGACATGGGCCTGGAGCGGTCGCAGAAGGTGCTTGCCCGGCTGGCGCTGGGCAAGCTGGCGTCACGCGTAGTGACGGTAACCGGCACCAACGGCAAGGGTTCGACCTGCGCCTTCGTGGCCTCGTTGCTGCGTGCCCAGGGGCTCAGGGTCGGTGTGTACAGCTCGCCGCACCTGTTGCGTTACAACGAGCGGGTGCTGATCGATGGCCAAGAGGCCAGTGACGAGCGCCTGTGTGATGCCTTCGCCGCTGTCGAGGCGGCGCGGGGCGATATTTCCCTGACCTACTTCGAAATGGGTACGCTGGCCGCGTTCTGGTTGTTCCACCAGTCGCAGCTGGATGCCGTGGTGCTGGAAGTGGGGCTCGGTGGCCGTTTGGACACCGTGAACGTGGTCGACGCGGATCTGGCCCTGGTGACCAGCATCGGCGTCGACCATGTCGATTACCTGGGCGATACCCGCGAGCTGGTGGCCTTCGAGAAGGCCGGTATCTTCCGCCAGGGCAAGCCGGCCTTGTGTGGCGACATCGACCCGCCACAGCCGCTGCTGGACAAGGCCGCCGAACTGGCTGCGCCGCTGTTCCTGCGTGGTCGCGATTTCGACCTGGCCTGCGCCGATGGCAGTTGGAGTTGGCGCGGTACTGACGCGGAGGGTGCGCAGGTAGAGCTGCGCGGCCTGCCGCTGCTCGACCTGCCAATGGAAAACGCCACGCTGGCGTTGCAGGCCTATCTGCTGATGGGCCTGCCGTGGGATGCGGCGCAGGTTCGCCAGGCGTTACTGGATACCCGTATCACCGGGCGCCTCGACCGCCGCCTGCTGCATTGGCAGGGCAAGCCGGTCGAACTGTTGCTGGATGTCGGGCATAACCCGCATGCGGCAGAGTACCTGGCCCGGCGCCTGGCGGCCCGGCCTCTGAAGGGGCGGCGCCTTGCGGTGTTCGGCCTGCTCGCCGACAAAGACTTGGACGGCGTTGTCGCGCCGCTGCAGGGCCTGGTCGATGACTGGGCTGTGGCCCCGCTGGATACGCCTCGCAGCCGCCCGGCTGCGGAGCTGGCTGAAGCCTTGACGAACCTCGGTGCGGCAGTGAAGTCTTATGCCAGTGTCGACGCGGCCCTTGAGGGCCAGTGCGCGCAGGCGACGGCGGATGACCAGATCTTGCTGTTCGGTTCGTTTTTCTGTGTCGGCCAGGCGTTGGAGTGGCTGGAGCGGCACGCCCAGGAGGGTGGAGTAGATGGCAGTGCTGGATAAAGGGATGAAACAGCGCATGGTAGGTGCGCTGGTGCTGGTGGCGCTGGCGGTGATCTTCCTGCCGATGCTGTTCACCCGCGAGGACGAGATGCGCCAGGTGCACGTCGAGGCTCCACAGGCACCGGCCATGCCAACCCTGCCGGAGGTGAAGGTGGAGCCGGTCGCCGTGCCGGAACCGCAGGTCATTCCCGAGGAGCCGCAGCAGGCGCCAGTGGTAGTCAACGAGTCGACTGCGCCGGCCAGCACGCCCAGCCAGCCGATTACCCCGTCGCCACAGACCCAGGCGCAGGTCCAGCCGCCCAAACCGCAGGTGCCTGCACCCGCGCCAGCGCCCAAAGTCGAGGCAAAAGCGGCTGCCACACCCGCGCCGGCCGCGCCTTCGAAGATCGACGTCAATGGCCTACCGGTCAGTTGGTCGATCCAGTTGGCCAGCCTGTCCAACCGTGCCGGGGCCGAGAAGCTGCAGCAAACCTTGCGCAGCCAGGGTTACAACGCTTACATCCGTTCGGCGGGTGGCATGAACCGGGTGTATGTGGGGCCATTGATTGAGCGCGCCGAGGCCGAGCGCGTGCGTGACGCGGTCAACCGTCAGAACAGCCTCAAGGGCTTCGTGGTGCGCTTCCAGCCCGAGCGCAGCTGATATCCGGGGTGGCGTTGCCGCCCTTCGCGGGTAAACCCGCTCCCACCTTACCGCATCAACGTTGATGCATATGCAGTCCTGTGAAGGCAGCTACCATATGCAAAGCTTCAAAGCTTGTGCGATCCCTGTGGGAGCTGGCTTGCCGGCGATGAATCCAACATCAATCCACCTGACATTCCGCTTACCCAACCCCCCGCCGCTCTGGTAAAATGCGCCGCCTCAAACGTCTGCAGGCAGCACCGTGGCATTTACCTTGGTTGATTGGGCGATCATCGCGATCATCGCCGTCTCCACACTGATCAGTCTCAAGCGCGGCTTCGTCAAGGAAGCCTTGTCCTTGCTCATCTGGATCATTGCCGGTGCGGTTGCCTGGATGTTCGGCGGTTCACTCTCGGTGTATCTTGAGAGCTATATCCAGACGCCATCGATGCGCGTCATCGCGGGCTGCGCCATTCTTTTCGTCGCCACCTTGCTGGTGGGGGCCATGGTCAATTTCCTTGTCGGCGAGCTGATCCGCGTTACCGGGCTGTCCGGTACCGATCGTTTCCTGGGCATGGCCTTCGGCGCCGCGCGCGGGGCCTTGCTGGTAGTGGTGGCCATCGGCCTGATCAGCCTGGGGCCGGTTCAACAAGACACCTGGTGGCAGGAATCACGCCTGATACCACAATTTCTCCTGGTCGCCGACTGGTCGAAAAACCTGATCCTGGGTTTCACCGGCCAGTGGTCGCCCGGTGGGCTGATCAGCGCTCCGGCTGATCTGCCGTTCAAGGAACAGTTGCTCGGGCCGGCAAAGCCCTGAGCGCTATTCACTCAAGTTTCGTCAAAGTAGGGGTTGCGTCGCATGTGTGGCATCGTCGGTATCGTCGGTAAGTCGAACGTCAATCAGGCGCTGTATGACGCGCTTACGGTCCTCCAGCACCGCGGCCAGGACGCTGCCGGTATCGTGACCAGCCATGACGGCCGGTTGTTTCTGCGCAAGGATAATGGCCTGGTGCGCGACGTGTTCCAGCAGCGCCATATGCAGCGCCTGGTGGGCAGCATCGGCATCGGCCACGTGCGCTACCCGACGGCGGGCAGCTCGACCTCGGCCGAGGCTCAGCCGTTCTACGTCAACTCGCCGTATGGCATCACCCTGGCGCACAACGGCAACCTGACCAACGTCGAGCAGTTGGCCAAGGAGATCTACGAGTCCGACCTGCGCCACGTCAACACCAACTCCGACTCGGAAGTGCTGCTGAACGTGTTCGCCCATGAGCTGGCGGTGCGCGGCAAGCTGCAGCCGACCGAAGAAGACGTGTTCGCTGCCGTTTCCCACGTTCACAGCCGTTGTGTCGGTGGTTACGCCGTGGTGGCAATGATCACCGGCTACGGCATCGTCGGCTTCCGCGACCCCCACGGCATTCGCCCGGTGGTGTTCGGCCAGCGTCACACCGACGAAGGCGTGGAATACATGATCGCTTCGGAAAGCGTGGCCCTGGACGTGCTCGGCTTCACCCTGATCCGTGACCTGGCGCCGGGCGAAGCGGTGTACATCACCGAAGAAGGCCAACTGTTCACCAAGCAGTGCGCCGAGTCGCCGAAGCTGCAGCCATGCATCTTCGAACACGTCTACCTGGCCCGCCCGGATTCCATCATCGACGGTGTCTCGGTGTACAAGGCCCGTTTGCGCATGGGTGAAAAGCTTGCCGACAAGATCATGCGTGAGCGCCCCGAGCACGACATCGACGTGGTCATCCCGATCCCGGACACCAGCCGCACTGCGGCCCTGGAGCTGGCCAACCGCCTGGGTGTGAAGTTCCGCGAAGGCTTCGTCAAGAACCGCTACATCGGCCGCACCTTCATCATGCCCGGCCAGGCCGCGCGCAAGAAATCGGTGCGCCAGAAGCTGAACGCCATCGAACTGGAGTTCCGCGGCAAGAACGTGATGCTGGTGGACGACTCGATCGTGCGCGGCACCACCTGCAAGCAGATCATCCAGATGGCCCGCGAAGCCGGCGCCAAGAACGTCTACTTCTGCTCCGCAGCACCGGCAGTACGCTACCCCAACGTCTACGGCATCGACATGCCGAGTGTTCACGAACTGATCGCCCACAACCGTACCACCGAACAGGTGGCCGAGTTGATCGGCGCCGACTGGCTGGTCTATCAGGACCTGCCAGACCTGATCGACTCGGTCGGGGGCGGCAAGATCAAGATCGATCACTTCGATTGCGCAGTGTTCAACGGTGAGTACGTCACCGGCGATATCGACGAAGCCTACCTCGACCGCATCGAGCAGGCCCGTAATGACCTGGCCAAGGTCAAGAACCAGGCCGTCAGCGCGATCATCGACCTCTACAACAACTGATTCCGGGAGTGACGGCATGACGGATCAATGGGATGCCGGGCGACTGGACAGCGACCTCGAGGGTGTCGGTTTCGACACCCTGGCGGTACGCGCCGGTCAAAACCGTACACCGGAGGGCGAACACAGCGAAGCGCTGTTCCTGACCTCCAGCTATGTGTTCCGCACGGCGGCCGATGCCGCTGCGCGCTTTGCCGGTGAAACGCCGGGCAACGTCTATTCGCGCTACACCAACCCGTCGGTGCGTGCCTTCGAGGAGCGCCTGGCGGCAATGGAAGGTGCCGAGCAGGCCGTGGGCACCTCCACCGGCATGGCCGCGATCCTGGCCGTGGTCATGTCGCTGTGCAGCGCCGGTGACCATGTGCTGGTATCGCAAAGTGTGTTCGGCTCGACCATCAGCCTGTTCGAAAAGTACTTCAAGCGCTTTGGCGTGCAGGTGGATTACGTACCGCTGGTCGACCTCGCGGGCTGGGAAAAGGCCATCAAGGCCAACACCAAGCTGCTGATCGTCGAATCGCCATCCAACCCGCTGGCCGAGCTGGTGGATATCACCGCCCTCAGCGAAATTGCCCATGCCCATGGCGCCATGCTGGTGGTGGACAACTGCTTCAGCACCCCCGCGCTGCAGCAGCCGCTGAAGCTGGGTGCCGACATCGTGTTCCACTCGGCCACCAAGTTCATCGACGGCCAGGGGCGCTGCATGGGTGGCGTGGTTGCCGGCCGTGCCGAGCAGATGAAAGAAGTGGTGGGCTTCCTGCGTACCGCAGGCCCGACCCTCAGCCCGTTCAACGCCTGGGTCTTCACCAAAGGCCTGGAAACCCTGCGCCTGCGCATGCGTGCACACTGCGAAAGCGCCCAGGCCTTGGCTGAATGGCTGGAGCAACAGGACGGCGTGGAGAAGGTGCACTACGCCGGCCTGCCAAGCCACCCGCAGCACGCTCTGGCCAAGCGCCAGATGAGTGGCTTTGGTGCGGTGGTCAGCTTCGAGGTCAAGGGCGGCAAAGAGGGCGCCTGGCGCTTCATCGATGCCACCCGGGTGATTTCCATCACCACCAACCTGGGTGACAGCAAGACCACCATCGCCCACCCGGCCACCACCTCCCACGGCCGCCTGTCGCCGCAGGAGCGTGAGGCGGCAGGTATCCGCGACAGCCTGATCCGCGTAGCGGTGGGCCTGGAAGACGTGGCAGACCTGCAGGCCGACCTGGCGCGTGGGTTGGCTGCACTGTGATGCAGATTGGCGGCAGTACCCCGGGCCACAATGGTCGGGTAGCCCTGGTAACCGGTGCCGCGCGCGGTATCGGTCTGGGCATTGCCGCCTGGTTGATCTGCGAAGGCTGGCAAGTGGTGCTCAGCGACCTTGACCGCCCGCGTGGCGCCAAGGTGGCCAAGGCCCTGGGGGACAATGCCTGGTTCATTACCATGGACGTTGCCGACGAGGCCCAGGTCAGTGCCGGGGTATCCGAGGTGCTCGGGCAGTTTGGCCGGCTGGATGCATTGGTGTGCAATGCCGCCATTGCCAACCCGCACAACCAGACATTGGAAAGCCTGAGCCTGGCGCAATGGAACCGGGTGCTGGCGGTGAACCTCAACGGCCCGATGTTGCTGGCCAAGCACTGTGCGCCTTACCTGCGTGCGCACAACGGGGCGATCGTCAACCTGACCTCGACCCGGGCGCGGCAATCTGAACCGGACACCGAAGCGTACGCCGCGAGCAAGGGTGGCCTGGTGGCCTTGACCCATGCCTTGGCCATGAGCCTTGGCCCGGAGATTCGCGTCAACGCTGTTAGCCCGGGCTGGGTCGATGCCCGCGACCCGTCGCAGCGCCGTGCCGAGCCATTGACCGATGCCGACCATGCCCAGCACCCGACGGGCAGGGTAGGGACGGTGGAAGATGTGGCGGCCATGGTCGCCTGGCTGCTATCGCGGCAGGCGGCGTTTGTCACCGGCCAGGAGTTTGTGGTCGATGGGGGCATGACCCGCAAGATGATCTACACCTGAGCATTTTGCATCGCCTGCACTGGCCTCTTCGCGGGTAAACCCGCTCCCACAGGTACTGCGTAGTTCTCAAGACCTGCGCAGTGCCTGTGGGAGCGGGTTTACCCGCGAAAGGGCCGGCACAGGCAATCACATCATTTCCGCTTTTTTGAAAAAAATTCAATGGGGCTATTGACTTAGCTTCGCCATCTGCGTAAATTTCGCGGCCTCAGCGAAGCAAACGCAACAAGCAACATCGCGAGGGTGATTAGCTCAGCCGGGAGAGCATCTGCCTTACAAGCAGAGGGTCGGCGGTTCGATCCCGTCATCACCCACCACTTCCTGAGATGTTCCTGCCGTTCCAGGTTTCGCAAGAAGCCGAGAGCCAGAGAGGAATGCACTGCGCAGCGGTAGTTCAGTCGGTTAGAATACCGGCCTGTCACGCCGGGGGTCGCGGGTTCGAGTCCCGTCCGCTGCGCCATCTTCGTTTCAAGGTCCCTAGAACACCTTGAAGCAAACGCAAGAGAAGCGATCTCGTTATCGCTTTTTTTGTGCCTGCCCTGAGGCCATCGCGCCGGAAGGGTAGACCCAGGTTTCAATCGGGCGCAAGCCTGAATGATACGCAGCGGTAGTTCAGTCGGTTAGAATACCGGCCTGTCACGCCGGGGGTCGCGGGTTCGAGTCCCGTCCGCTGCGCCATCTTAGCCTCAAGGCCCCTTGAACGCCTTGAAGCAACATCAAAGCGACCTTCGGGTCGCTTTTTTTGTTCTGGCGCCTGGTAATTGCCTGTCTTGACCCGGATTTACACCAACCTTACAGGTTCTTCACCGACCAGCGGTTCCTGTGCCTGCCTGCTGTGTTGCACAATAGGCACCTTCTCGACATACCCGGAATTCGCAATGACCAGATCTTCCGTCTTTGGTGCGCTCGGGCTGGCCCTGGTGCTGGCGGGCGTGAGCGGTTGTTCCTCGAAAAAGGCTGCCGTCTACGAGCATGAGAACTTCGCTGACTCGGGCACCTTCTCGCGCAGCTTCCCGGTGAGCGATGCCGGCTCTTGCGAGGCCGCCCGGCGCGCCTTGCTCAGCCAGGGTTACATCATTACCAGCAGCGGTGCCAACCAGGTGGTAGGTAACAAGAGTTTCCAGCAGAACAGCGAGAACCATCTGCAGATCAGTTTCAACGTCACCTGTGCGCCGGATGTGAGCGACGACCAACGTTCGACCATGTTTGCCAACGCCCTGCAGGACCGCTACGCGTTGAAGAAGTCCAACACCTCTGCCAGCCTTGGCGTCGGCGTGCTGGGTTCGGTGTCGATGCCGATTGGTTCCAGTGACGATTCGATGGTGAAGGTAGCGAGCGAGACGGTGACGGCGGCGCAGTTCTATGACCGCTATTTTGCCTTGGTAGAAAGTTACCTGCCCAAGCCGAAGAAGGTGAGCAAGGCCAAGGTCGAGGCGCCGAAGGTCGAAAAACCGGCGGTCGACCTTGGGCTGCCGGAGCAGGCTGCGGCGAACCCGGTGGCACCGGCACCGGCGCCTGCTCCTGTGGCAGCGCCTGTGGCTGAGCAGGCGCCAGCGCCCGTAGCCGTTGCCCCGGCCAGTGAAGCAGCGGCGGCGGCAGTGGTGGATGACAGCCAGGGTTCGCAACCGGTGGCCCCTCCTGCCGACGCTGCGCCGATTCAGGTACAGCAGGGTGCCCAGCCGGCCGAGGCTGTGTCACCTGCTCTTTGATGGGCGCCTGTGCCGGCCTCTTCGCGAGTAAACCCGCCCCTACAGGAGGATCGTGTACCTATGTGGGAGCGGGTTTACCCGCGAAGAGGCCGGCACAGGCAGCACACATCCCTTGTAACAGACGCCCGGCGATAACTTCCTGAACACCTGCTACGTTTATCACTCATAAGCTTGTCATCATTCCTTCATGCCACCCGCTTAGCTTGAAGGCGACACCTACGAAGACAAAATGAGAAAGAGGACGCAGGGCGATGGATGAATATCAGGAAGAACTTCTCGAAACCCAGGCTTACGAACTGGACACCCCGGAACCGGCCGACGACGCTACCGAGCTTTAGCCTGCCCGTCGCTGGCTGCGGCGGAACTCTCCCGGTGTAAGGCCCGTCCAGCGCTTGAATGCGCGCTGGAAGGCCTCGGCCGAAGCAAACCCCAACAGATAGGCAATCTCGCCAAACGCCAACTCCGTATCACGGATGTAGGTCTCGGCAAGGTCGCGCCGAGTTTCATTGAGCAGGTCGCGAAAACGCGTACCTTCTTCGGCCAGCTTGCGGCGCAAGGTCCAGGTAGGCAGTTGCAGGTGCAGCGCCACTTCTTCCAGGTCCGGTTCACGGCCGCCATTGAGCAGCGGGCCCAGCAGGTGGGTGATGCGCTCGCCCAGGCTGCGCACCCGTGTACGTTGCAGCATCTCGGCTTCGCACAGTTGCAACAGGTGCTGCCAGGTGCTTGGGCAATGCCGGGGGTTGGCCAGTTGTAAGGTCGCACGGCTCAGGCGCAGCTGGTTGCCGTCGGCGGCGAACTGGACTGGTGTGTTGCACAGTGCCTGGTACTGCGCTGCATAGGCGGGCGCGGCGAATTCGATGTCCAGGCGCTCGGCTTGTACCGGGGTGCCGGCAAGGTCGGCCAACTGGGCCAGCCAGCCGGCGAGTAGGGAGTCCACCACAAAGCGGTTGTAGGCGTTGTAGGGGCTGATGGAGTAAAAGCGCAACCAGGCCCCCTCGGCATCTTCATGAAAGCTGGAGTGGCCCCGGTAGTTGGCGGCATACAACGGCTCGAAGCGCAGCAGGGTGCGCGCGGCCTCGCCCAGGGTGGGGGCCTGGCCTGCGGTGACCCCAGCCAGGCCTGCGTGTGCCAGGCGGCTCAGGCGCCCCATGTGCAGGCCCAGCGCTGGCTCATCACTCAGTTCAATGGCGGCGTGTCCCAGGTGCATGTAACGGGGTATCGACAGGCGCGCGCCAGCCTCGCTCAGGCGTGGTGCGTCCAGGCCATAGCGGCGCAGCAGCGGCTCTGGCGCGTGGCCCAGTGCACGCAGGGCCTCACTCAGTGGCTGGACAAAGCCGACCGACAGGTCGCCCAGGCGTACACGGGGGCGGGCCACGGGCCTACAGCCATAGGTTCAGCAAGCGGGCACCAGGGCTGGGAGGGCCGGCGAGCAGCTCACCCGCCTGGTGGGCGAAACCCTGGCCATCGCTGCCTTGCTCCCAGAACTGCCCACGCATGAATACGCTCATGCTGCTGACACTGGCCCCGGCTGCCGCGGTCAGGCGTTGCCAGGCGGCCTGCTCACTGACTTCGCCGCGCTGCAGCGCCAGCCCGGCGCTGGCATCCTGATGGCGATTGCCGCGCCACGGCGCTTGCCAGCTGCCCTTGCCGCTGAGGAATACCGGGTTGGCAATCAGCTGTACTGCCTGTTGCGCCAGTTGCTGGTGGTTTTCCGGGTACCAGCTGTCGCTGCCCACCAGCACCCCCAGGCGCCCGGCCGGGGTTTGCACGACCTGCAGCGGGTGCTGACGGCCATCGTGGACATAGCGGCGCATTTCGCTGTCGGGGTATTGCTGGCGCTGCGGCAGGCCCAGCAACGAGCCGTCACCGGCAAACACCACGCTGCTGTTGAACAGCGGGCCTCGACCGGCATGCAGTACGCCCTGTTTGACGTAAGGGTCGGGCAACACGATCGAGCCGGCGACCAAGGTGACGCCAAATTCCTTGGCCAGGCCGCCGAACAGCTGCTGGTAGTCGGCTGCCATCTGTTCGGCCTTCATGCGCAGGTGCGCGTCGGCTCGCCGGTCGTCGCTGTCGGCACCGAGCATGGCCAGGCCGTAGCGCAACGGGTTGCTCAGCTCCAGCCATTGCTGGGCCTCGCGGCTATGGGTGACCTGGTACAGCTCGTTTTTCTCACCGCGCGCCCATAGCCAGGTGCCAATGTGCTCCGGCAGCACCACCACCGTGCGCGGGCCAACCAACCCTTGGGTACGGGCCTGTTCCAGGTACGCGGCAAGCTTGCGGTGCAGGCGTTGCAGGTTCTGGTAGTCGCCCGGGTACAGCAGCGGCTCTACACCCAGCAGGTTGCCGTGCTCGCCAGGCACGCCATGGTTAAGCGCCAGCTCGATGCGCAGATCGGACAAGTAGTGGCCTTCCGGACGCTGCTGGGTCCAGAAGCCGTAGCCGCAGAGGGCGGCGATCATCACCAGCGCCAGGGCGCTTGCCAGGAGTTTTCGCATGAAGCAGGACGGCGCCTTGGGTAACGAAGGTTCCCTAGGGTAGTCCCGCTGTTTGTCAGGATCAATAACTTGTCAGTTTCGATCATTGAGCTGATTCAAACGGCTGTTTAATGTCGCTGGCAGACAAACGACGGGGCCCGCTGACCGGTGAGGTACCCGCATCCCGTGATCACGCCAAATGGGGACCTTTCCATGGCCGCCGACCGCTACCCGCACTTGCTCGCTCCACTGGACCTGGGCTTTACCACGTTGCGTAACCGCACCCTGATGGGGTCGATGCACACCGGCCTCGAAGAGCGCCCCGGCGGTTTCGAGCGCATGGCCGCATACTTTGCCGAGCGCGCCCGTGGTGGCGTCGGGCTGATGGTCACCGGCGGCATTGCGCCAAACGATGAAGGTGGGGTGTATTCCGGCGCGGCCAAGCTCAGTACCGAGGAAGAGGCCGACAAACACCGTATCGTGACTGAAGCGGTGCACGCCGCGGGTGGCAAAATCTGCCTGCAGATCCTGCATGCCGGGCGCTATGCCTACAGCCCGCGGCAGGTGGCACCCAGTGCGATTCAGGCGCCGATCAACCCGTTCAAGCCCAAAGAACTGGACGAGGAGGGCATCGAGAAACAGATCGCCGACTTCGTCAATTGCGCGGTGCTGGCCCAGCGTGCCGGTTATGACGGCGTCGAGATCATGGGTTCGGAAGGTTACTTCATCAACCAGTTCCTCGCTGCCCACACCAACCACCGCACCGACCGCTGGGGCGGCAGCTACGAAAACCGCATGCGCCTGGCGGTGGAAATCGTCAGCCGGGTGCGTGGCGCGGTAGGGCCGAACTTCATCATCATTTTCCGCCTGTCGATGCTCGACCTGGTCGAGGGGGGCAGCACCTGGGACGAAATCGAAGGGTTGGCCAAGGCCATCGAGCAAGCCGGCGCTACCCTGATCAACACCGGTATCGGCTGGCACGAGGCACGTATCCCGACCATTGCCACCAAGGTGCCGCGTGCGGCGTTCACCAAGGTCACCGCCAAGCTGCGAGGCGCGGTGAGCATTCCGCTGATTACCACCAACCGCATCAACACCCCGGAAGTGGCCGAGGCGGTGCTGGCCGAGGGGGATGCCGACATGGTCTCGATGGCCCGACCATTCCTGGCCGACCCGGATTTCGTAAACAAGGCCGCGGCCGGTCGCGCTGACGAAATCAACACCTGCATCGGGTGCAACCAGGCCTGCCTGGACCACACCTTTGGCGGCAAGCTGACCAGTTGCCTGGTCAACCCGCGTGCCTGCCACGAAACCGAGCTCAATTACCTGCCTGTGCGTGTGGTGAAGCGCATTGCCGTGGTCGGCGCCGGCCCGGCCGGTTTGGCTGCTGCCACCGTTGCGGCCGAGCGGGGCCACGAAGTGACGCTGTTTGACGCCGCCAGCGAAATCGGTGGCCAGTTCAACGTGGCCAAGCGGGTACCGGGCAAGGAGGAGTTCTTCGAAACCCTGCGCTACTTCCGCAACAAGGTGAAAAGCACGGGTGTGGACCTACGCCTGAATACCCGTGTCGACGTCAAGGCACTGGTGGATGGCGGCTACGACGAAATCATCCTGGCCACCGGCATCGCGCCGCGTACACCGGCCATTCCTGGTGTCGAGCATGCCAAGGTGCTCAGTTACCTGGATGTGCTGCTTGAGTGCAAGCCTGTGGGCAAGGCGGTGGCGGTGATTGGTGCGGGTGGCATCGGTTTCGATGTGTCCGAGTACCTGGTGCACGAGGGTGTGGCCACCAGCCAGGACCGTGAGGCGTTCTGGAAGGAGTGGGGCATCGATACCCATCTTGAGGCGCGCGGTGGTGTGGCCGGGATCAAGGCCGAGCCACATGCCCCGGCGCGGCAGGTTTACCTGTTGCAGCGCAAGAAGTCCAAGGTGGGTGACGGTTTGGGCAAGACCACTGGCTGGATTCATCGTACCGGTTTGAAGAACAAGCGGGTGCAGATGCTGAACAGTGTCGAGTACCTGGGTATCGACGATGCCGGCCTGCACATTCGCGTGGCAGACGGCGAACCACAGGTGCTGGCGGTCGACAATGTGGTGATCTGTGCCGGGCAGGATCCACTGCGCGAATTGCAGGACGGGTTGGTGGCGGCAGGGCAGTCGGTGCACCTGATTGGCGGCGCGGATGTGGCGGCCGAACTGGATGCCAAGCGGGCGATCAACCAAGGTTCGCGTTTGGCGGCTGAGCTTTGAGATTGCATGGGGCCGCTTTGCGGCCCTTTCGCGACATCCCTGCTCCCGCAGCTTCTGCAACGGGCCAGCACCTATTAGTTCTATCAGTACCCAAATCCTTGCAACTGATCAGAATGGAACTCATATTCCATATGCCAAGTGCTACAGGGAGTTGAACCATGAGCAACGCATCGAACAGTTCGCATGTGTTCTATCAGGGCGGCAAGCTCGTCACCCTGAAACAAGGCGAGCTGCATCGCACCGTTTTCCGCAAGGGAACTCTGCCATTGGCCGAGCGAGTGTCAGGTAGAGACAATGCCACCAACCTGCTTGTCACCGATGAGCAGGGTTCAGTATTCAACGTTGCAGATACCGCCTACCTGGAAACCCATAACTATTCAGCCTATGGCTACAACTCAAGGCTACCCTCAGGGCGAACTGCTATTGGCTTCAATGGTGAAGTATTCGACCCGACCTCCACCTGCTACTTGCTTGGGCGTGGATACCGTGCTTACTCGCCATTATTAAGGCGTTTTACTGCGGCGGACAGCTGGAGCCCATTCGGCCGGGGTGGATTGAATGCTTACTGCTACTGCGACGGTGATCCGATTAACTTTGTGGACCCAAGCGGACATATGTTTCATCGTAAAAATCTGGCTGCAAGGCGGATTGATCTCCCAAACGGCCAAGTATCAAGGGTCAGCAAAAACATGGCCGTTGCAATTGAGCAGGTACCGGCCGACTCCCGACAGAACGGGGGGCTGGTATCTGTCACCCCGTCCACAGCATCACAACCAACCAATTCCCATGGCAATCTCAACAGGGGAGCGCGCGCTGGGCAGCAGGGTGGCGGATCAAGTATGACGACATCAAATCTGTCTGATGCGACCTTGAATCAGCAGAGGCCCCACGGGTCAGTATCAACACCATCGACACAATCGGTTGATACTGCTGCAACGTCAGGCAACACCAGCCTTCAGTCATCACCGGCTAGTAGTCCCGAAATATCACGTCGCTCCAATCCATCGCTTCAGCTCCCACTTCCGCACCACGTCAGGGGCGGGGTTGGCGCGAGAGACAGTCGTTTCAGCTCGGAGGCTCACTACTTTTTTGGACCACCCACTGATCCAGGTTTATGACCCGTGATTTAACTGGCAGACTTGCATCATGTTTTTTGACCTCCCCCAAGCCCCCTTGCAACCCCTGAACTTGGCCTGGCTGCAACAAGCCCAGGTCAAGGCCGCCATCCTGCGTCTTGACTTGATCGACCCCCTGATCAGTGGCAACAAATGGTTCAAGCTGCGCCATTACCTGCAGCAAGCCAGTGCCAGCAATGCCCCGGGCCTTATCAGCCTCGGCGGCAATCATTCCAACCACCTGCACGCGCTGGCCGCCGCCGGCAAGCGCTTCGGCTTCGCCACCGCGGGCCTGCTGCGCGGCCACCGGCAGGACACACCAACGGTGTGTGACTTGCAGGCGCTGGGCATGGAGCTGCATTGGCTGGGCTATGGCGGCTATCGTGCACGCAACGAAGCCGGCTTCTGGGAGCCTTGGCAGGCACGTTACCCTGGATTTCACTGCATCCCCGAAGGCGGTGGCGGGCTGGCCGGTGCGCAGGGTTGCGCGCAGATCATGCAGCAGGCGCGCTCACACATCGCGGCACTGGGCTGGGCGGACTACGACGCCTGGTGGCTGGCCGCCGGAACGGGGACGACCCTGGCCGGCCTGGTCCTGGCCGAGGCGGGTGCACATGCCGTACATGGTGCGTTGGCTGTACCCAGGGATTATGGTGTGCCGCAGGCAGTGGCAGCCTTGGCCGGTTCGCACGGCTATCAACTACACGACGCTTGCCGGGGCGGCTTTGGCAAGCTCGACGATGACCTGCTGGCGTTTATTGCCGACTGCGAGCAGGACACGGGCGTGCCGCTCGAAGCCGTGTACACCGGCAAGGCCCTGCTGGCCCTGCGTGATCAGGTGGCGGCCGGGCTGTTCGCGCCTGGCAGCCGCCTGATCTTCGTGCATACCGGCGGCCTGCAAGGCCGGCGCGGTTATTTGTAAGGCAGCATGCGCAGCAGGGTGTTGTCGCGCTGCACGTAGTGGTGGTACAGCCCGGCCAGTGCGTGCAGGCCAATCAGCCAGTAACCCCAGCTGCCGACACGTTCATGCCAGCCTTTGATGAACTTGGCCTGGTCCGGGTCCGGGCCGATCAGGTGCGGCAGCTCCAGGCCGAAGAACGGCACTGGTTTGTCGGCAGCGCTGAGGATCAGCCAGCCGGCCAGCGGCAGGCCGATCATCAGCAGGTACAACGCCAGATGCATCAGGTGCGCAAGGCCGGTCTGCCACGCCGGTGGCTTGGGCACGATAGGTGGGGTCGGGCGGCTCAGGCGCACGGTCAGACGTAGCCAGACCAACACGAACACGCTGAGCCCGAGCATGAAGTGCAGGTCTTTCATCAGGTTGCGTTCGACGCTGTCCTTGGGGAACAGGCCACGCAGTTCGATGAGGGCGTAGACAGCGGCCAGCAGCACCAGCATCAGCCAGTGCAGGGCGATGGACAGGCGTGCGTAATGGGGCTCGGGGGTGGATGAAACCATGATCGGTCCTCGTCATCAGGTCGGTTGTATGTCTTTATATTTTTGGCGTTTGCGAGATCGAGCGCCGCCCGCGCGGCGCTTCGCGGGCAAGCCCGCTCCTACGTTTGTTTCGGGCCAATCAAGCCTGTGATAGTTGTGCGCGAACGCCTGGGTGCATGCCACGATATCGCGTCAAACAAACAAGGCGGCCGCGCGCGCCTGGCACAGGATAGACTGGCCCGAAACAAACGTAGGAGCGGGCTTGCCCGCGAAGCGCCGCGCGGGCGGCGCTCGATCTCATGGGCGCCGGAATCCTCAAGACAGGCACTAAGGCAAAAAAGGCCAACTGTCAGCCACCAGAAACACCCGCTCGGCCTCCTGCCAGGCACCATCAGCCTCCTGCTCCAACCTCACCAGCAACTGCGCCGGCGCCTCCCGCTCCAGCACGTGCAGCCACGCCGCGAACTGCTCTCCAGTCCAACACTCACCCGCCTCGACCCGCGCCGGTGCCAGCCAGGCATGCCGCTGCAGCGGCTGCCAACGCTCACCCTCAGCCATGATCCAGTCCCGCCGCCGCAACCAGCGCCCATGCAAATGCTGTGGGTTGGCGCCCGCCGGTGGCTCGGCACGCCCCGGCCATGGGTAGAATAGATAGCCCCCTAGCCACACATGCGCCTGCAACTGTTCAATCCCCAACCCAGCCAGTACTTCGCGACTGTGCTCCCCCTTCGACATGGGCAACTGATGCCCCGCCAGGTGCGCCAGCTTGCTGCCCAGCCGGTCATGGCAGCCTGGCCCCAGCCAGGCATCTGGATCGAGCCCGGCGCCTACCGGGCCCAGGTACAACTTGATCGCCAGTTCCAGGTGGTGCACGCCGTCGCCGTCACGCAGCACCACGTCCAGCTCGCCCAAGGTATGCCCGCCATCCCGAATGGCCAGGTTGGCCGCCAGCATTTCAACGCCCGGCGCCTGGCCCAGGGCGAATTGCCACAGGCGTTCGTAGTAATGCCCCAGGCGCCGGCTGCCCAGCCTCGCCAGCCATTCGCGCAATGGGCGCTCATCGGCATCCAGCGCCCGCAACCACTGCTCCAGGCGTTGCGGCTGCTGCGCCCACAGGCTGCCCGCCAGCGGGTGGCGCTGGGGGCAGGGCGGGGCACTGAGCAGCGGCGGCGACAGCAGGGCCCAGGCCAGGTCGCGCACGGCCGGGCGTTGCAGTTGCCGGGGCAGGTCGTGAAGTTGGGCGAATGGCGTCATCCTGCGAGCATAGCCGGTTTGCCGCTGCCCGGTGGTTTCGCCCATAATCGGCCCATCGTCACCCGCCGCAGAGCCTCGCAGGAGCCCCATGGAGCAATTTCGCAATATCGGTATCATCGGTCGCCTTGGCAGCTCGCAGGTGCTCGACACCATTCGCCGACTGAAAAAATTCCTCCTCGAGCGGCACCTGCACGTGATCCTCGAGGACACCATCGCCGAGGTATTGCCCGGCCACGGCCTGCAAACGTCTACCCGCAAGCTGCTGGGCGAGGTCTGCGACCTGGTCATCGTGGTCGGCGGCGACGGCAGCCTGCTGGGCGCCGCGCGTGCGCTGGCGCGGCACAACATTCCGGTGCTGGGCATCAACCGTGGCAACCTGGGCTTTCTCACCGACATCCGCCCCGACGAGCTGGAAGAGAAGGTGGCCGAGGTGCTCGACGGCCACTACCTGGTTGAAAACCGCTTTCTGCTGCAGGCCGAGGTGCGCCGCCACCACGAAGCCATCGGCCAGGGCGATGCGCTGAACGACGTGGTGCTGCACCCGGGCAAGTCCACGCGAATGATCGAGTTCGAGATCTACATCGATGGCCAGTTCGTCTGCAGCCAGAAGGCCGACGGCCTGATCGTTGCCACCCCCACCGGCTCCACTGCCTATGCGCTGTCTGCTGGCGGGCCGATCATGCACCCCAAGCTCGACGCCATCGTCATCGTGCCGATGTACCCGCACACCCTGTCGGGCCGGCCGATCGTGGTCGATGGCAACAGCGAGCTGAAGATCGTGGTGTCCAAGGACCTGCAGATCTACCCGCAAGTGTCCTGTGACGGCCAGAACCACTTCACCTGCGCCCCCGGCGACACCATCACGGTCAGCAAGAAACCGCAGAAACTGCGCCTGATCCACCCGCTGGACCACAATTACTATGAGGTCTGCCGCACCAAGCTCGGTTGGGGCAGCCGCCTGGGGAGCAGGGACGACTGATGCTCGATCCGGCGCGCAGTTTCGACATCATCGGTGACGTGCACGGTTGTGCGCTGACCCTTGAACGCCTGCTCGACACCCTCGGATACAAGCGTGTGGCCGGCGTGTGGCGCCACCCGCGGCGCCAGGCGCTGTTCCTTGGCGACATCGTCGACCGCGGGCCACGCATCCGTGAGGCACTGCATATCGTCCACGACATGGTCGAGGCTGGCCAGGCGTTCTGCATCATGGGCAACCACGAGTACAACGCCCTCGGCTGGGTCACCCCGGCGCTACCCGGCAGCGGTAAGGCCTACGTGCGTGAGCACACACCACGGCATGCCCGGCTGATTGACGAAACCCTGACACAGTTCGCCCACCACCCCGGTGACTGGCACGACTTCGTCAACTGGTTCTATGAACTGCCGCTGTTCGTCGACGCCGGGCGCTTCCGCCTGGTGCACGCCTGCTGGGACCCGCAGCTGATCGAGCCTCTGCGTCAGCAGTACCCCGACGGGCGCATTGATGAACACTTCATCCAGGCCTCGGCAGTGAGCAACAGCTTCGCCGCCACGGTGTGCAACCGCCTGCTGCGTGGTACCGACATGCGCCTGCCGGACGGCCTGACCCTGACCGGTGGTGACGGCCTGACCCGCGCCTTCTTCCGGACCAAGTTCTGGGAGGAAGACCCGCAAACCTACGGCGACATCGTGTTCCAGCCCGATGCCCTGCCCGAAGAGGTGGCCAGCGCACCGCTCAGCCACAGCCAGAAAAATGCCTTGCTGCGCTATGCCGAAGACGAGCCGATGCTGTTCGTGGGCCACTACTGGCGCAGCGGCCACCCCGCGCCGATTCGCCCCAACCTGGCCTGCCTGGACTACAGCGCGGTGCTCTACGGCAAGCTGGCCGCCTACCGGCTGGATGATGAAACCCGTATCGACCCGCACAAGTTCGTCTGGGTCGACGTCGACCGCCCACAGGCCAGCCAATGAACATTATCGAAGTGATGCGCCTGCCGCTGTCGGTCGACCTCAGCGGCTTCATCCACCTGCTGCAGCGCCTGCAGGTGCCGCACCGGGTCAGCGAGGAGGGCGATGCCCAGGTCCTCTGGGCCCCTGAAACCCTCGCCCAGGACGTGCTGCGGCTCTACCAGCGCTACCCCGACGGTAACGCCGACCTTGAGCTTGCGCAGGGCCCTGTGGGAGCGGGTTTACCCGCGAATGGCCCTGCCCAGCCATCGCTGGTCGAACAGGCCAAGGCCTGCAAAGTCACCACCCTGACCCTGCTGCTGTGCTTCATCGTCGCCGGCCTCACCAGCCTGGGCGACAACTTCACCACCATCAGCTGGTTCACCTTCCTCGACTTCCGCGTCCAGGGCGACTACCTGTACTTCACCCCGCTGGCGCAAACCCTCGACCAGGGGCAGTGGTGGCGCCTGGTATCGCCGATGCTGCTGCACTTCGGCGTGCTGCACCTGGCCATGAACAGCCTGTGGTACTGGGAACTGGGCAAGCGCATCGAACTGCGCCAGGGCCCGTGGATGCTGCTGGGCCTGACCTTGCTGTTCAGCCTGGTGTCCAACCTGGCCCAGCACTACACCAGCGGGCCGAGCCTGTTCGGCGGCCTGTCCGGTGTGCTGTACGGCCTGCTCGGGCACATCTGGCTGTACCAGTGGCTGGCGCCCAACCGCTTCTTCAACCTGCCTAAGGGCGTACTGGTGATGATGCTCATCTGGCTGGTGGTGTGCCTGACCGGCGTGGTCGGCACCCTCGGCCTTGGGCAGATTGCCAACGCTGCCCACGTTGGCGGGCTGCTCATCGGATGCCTGACCGGGCTCTTGGGTGGGGCGCTGGCCCGGCGTAAACTGTCGGCTTGAATCAGGAGACACTATGTCCACTTTCGCGCAAATGATTGAAAACATCACCCCGGAAATCTACGAGAGCCTGAAACTGGCCGTGGAAATCGGCAAATGGTCGGATGGCCGCAAGCTCACTGCCGAGCAGAAGGAGCTGTCGCTGCAGGCGGTCATTGCCTGGGAGATGAAAAACCTGCCTGAAGACCAGCGTACCGGTTACATGGGCCCGCAGGAATGCGCCTCCAAGTCCGCGCCGATCCCCAATATTCTGTTCAAGTCGGACTCGGTACATTGATCGAACTCGCTCGTGGCTCGTTGAGCAAGATGGCGGTAAGCCTGCAGGCACCGGTGGTGCAATACAGCTTCCGCCTGGATGACACTCAGGTGCCGGTCAACCCGCTGATCGGCCAACGCCTGCGCCTGGAATACCTTGGCGCCATTCATTGCAGCCATTGCGGCAAGCGCACCAAGACCAGCTTCAGCCAGGGTTACTGCTACCCCTGCATGACCAGGCTGGCGCAGTGCGACGTGTGCATCATGGCCCCGGAAAAATGCCACTACGACGCCGGCACCTGCCGCGAACCCTTGTGGGGCGAACAGTTCTGCATGACCGACCACGTGGTCTACCTGGCCAACTCGTCGGGGATCAAGGTGGGCATTACCCGCGCCACCCAGCTGCCTACCCGCTGGCTCGACCAGGGCGCCAGCCAGGCCCTGCCGATCATGCGCGTGGCCACCCGCCAGCAGTCGGGGCTGGTCGAAGACGTGCTGCGCAGCCAGGTGCCGGACCGCACCAACTGGCGTGCGTTGCTCAAGGGCGATGCCGAAGTGCTCGACCTGCCGGCCATTCGCGAGCAAATCTTTGACGCCTGCGCCGATGGCCTGCGCGAGCTGCAGGGGCGCTTTGGCCTGCAGGCGATCCAGCCGCTGCCGGACGCCGAAGTGGTGCAGATGAACTACCCGGTCGAGGCCTACCCGAAGAAGATCGTCAGCTTCAACCTCGACAAGGACCCAGTGGCCGAAGGCACGTTGCTGGGCATCAAGGGCCAGTACCTGATCTTCGACACCGGTGTGATCAATATTCGCAAGTACACGGCCTACCAGTTGGCCGTGCTCCAGTAAAAAGGACCTGCACATGCGTACCGAACAACCGCAAGTGATCTACCTGAAGGATTACCAGGCGCCCGAGTACCTGATCGACGAAACGCACCTGACGTTCGAGCTGTTCGAGGACCACACGCTGGTTCACGCGCAACTGGTGATGCGCCGCAACCCGGCACGCGGTGCCGGCCTGCCGCCACTGGTGCTCGATGGTCAGCAGCTGGAGCTGCTGCGAGCCTCGCTGGACGACCAGGAGCTGCAGGCGGGCGATTACCAGCTGGGCGTCGACAGCCTGACGGTTCAGCCGAAGACCGAGCGCTTCACCCTTGACACCAGCGTGAAGATCCACCCCGAAAGCAACACCGCGCTGGAAGGCCTGTACAAGTCGGGCAAGATGTTCTGCACCCAGTGCGAGGCCGAGGGCTTCCGCAAGATCACCTACTACCTCGACCGCCCGGACGTGATGAGCACGTTCACCACCACGGTGATCGCCGAGCAGCATCGCTACCCGGTATTGCTGAGCAATGGCAACCCGATCGGTAGCGGGCCGGCCGAGGATGGTCGCCACTGGGCGACCTGGGAAGACCCGTTCATGAAGCCGGCCTACCTGTTCGCGCTGGTGGCCGGTGACCTGTGGTGCGTGGAGGACAGCTTCACCCGCCAGTCCGGCCGTGATGTGACCCTGCGCATCTACGTCGAGCCCGAAAACATCGACAAGTGCGACCACGCCATGGTCAGCCTGAAGAAGTCCATGCGCTGGGATGAAGAAGTCTATGGTCGTGAATACGACCTGGACATCTTCATGATCGTCGCGGTCAACGACTTCAACATGGGCGCCATGGAAAACAAGGGCCTGAACATTTTCAACTCCAGCTGTGTGCTGGCCCGTGCCGAAACTGCCACCGATGCCGCACACCAGCGTGTCGAAGGCGTGGTCGCCCACGAGTACTTCCACAACTGGTCGGGCAACCGCGTTACCTGCCGTGACTGGTTCCAGCTGTCGCTCAAGGAAGGCTTCACGGTGTTCCGCGATGCCGAATTCAGCGCCGACATGAACTCGCGCACGGTCAAGCGTATCGAGGACGTGGCCTACCTGCGTACCCACCAGTTTGCCGAAGATGCCGGCCCCATGGCCCACCCGGTGCGCCCGGACAGCTTTATCGAGATCTCCAACTTCTACACCCTGACCGTGTACGAGAAGGGCGCGGAAGTGGTGCGCATGGTGCGTACCCTGCTGGGTGCCGAGGGCTTCCGCAAGGGCAGCGACCTGTACTTCGAGCGCCACGATGGCCAGGCGGTGACCACCGACGACTTCATCAAGGCCATGGAAGACGCCAACGGTGTCGACTTCACCCAGTTCAAGCGCTGGTACAACCAGGCCGGTACCCCGCGCCTGGAGGTCAGCGAGGCGTATGACGCCGCTGCGCAGACCTACAGCCTCACTTTCCGCCAGAGCTGCCCGCAGACCCCGGACAAGGCCGAGAAGCTGCCGTTCGTGATCCCGGTGGAGCTGGGCCTGCTGGATGCCGCCGGCAACGACCTGCCGTTGCAACTGGCTGGCGAAGCAGCTGCGGCGGGCACCACGCGTGTGCTGTCGGTGACCGAGGCCGAGCAGACTTTCACCTTCCAGGGCATCGCAGCCAAACCGCTGCCGTCGCTGCTGCGTGGCTTCAGCGCCCCGGTGAAGCTGAGCTTCCCGTATGGCCGCGACCAGCTGATGTTCCTGATGCAGCACGACAGCGACGGTTTCAACCGTTGGGAAGCGGGCCAGCAGCTGTCGGTACAGGTACTGCAGGAGCTGATCGGCCAGTACCAGCGCGGCGAAGCGCTGCAGCTCGACCAGCGGCTGATCACTGCCCTGGGTACCGTGCTGGGCAACCAGGCGCTGGACCCGGCCATGGTCGCCGAAATGCTTTCGCTGCCAGGTGAGGCCTACCTCACCGAGATCAGCCCGGTAGCCGACGTCGATGCCATCCACGCTGCCCGCGAGTTCGCTCGCGAGCAGATCGCCGAGCAGTTGTTCGATGCCCTGTGGGCGCGTTACCAGGCGCATCGTGAAGTGTCGCGCAACACTGCCTATGTGGCCTCGGCCGAGCACTTTGCCCGCCGCAGCCTGCAGAACATTGCCCTGTCGTACCTGATGCAAAGCGGCAAGCCGCAGGTGTTGGAAGCGACCTTGGAGCAGTTCGAACACTGCGACAACATGACCGAGCGTTTGACCGCGCTGGCGGTGCTGGTCAACTCGCCGTTCGAGGCCGAGCGCGCCAAGGCTCTGGAAACCTTCGCCGAGCACTTCAAGGACAACCCGTTGGTCATGGACCAGTGGTTCAGCGTGCAGGCGGCCAGTGCGCTGCCGGGCGGGCTGGCGCGGGTCAAGGCGCTGATGCAGCACCCGGCGTTTACCCTGAAGAACCCGAACAAGGTGCGTGCGTTGATTGGTGCGTTTGCCGGGCAGAACCTGGTCAACTTCCATGCCGCGGATGGTTCGGGGTATCGCTTCCTGGCGGACCTGGTGATCAAGCTGAATGCGCTGAACCCGCAGATTGCATCGCGTCAGCTGGCGCCGCTGACCCGCTGGCGCAAGTATGACGCTGCGCGTCAGGTGCTGATGAAGGGCGAGCTGGAGCGGATTCTGGCTTCTGGTGAGCTGTCCAGTGATGTGTATGAAGTGGTGAGCAAGAGCCTGGCTTGAGGGCCAAGGGGGCTGCTTTGCAGCCCTTCGCGGGCGAGCCCGCTCCTACGAGGGTTACGCGATTTGAACTGCACCCCCGGTGTTGGATGGGGGTCCAACATCCGGGGTGCAGTTCAATTCCCTGTAGGAGCGGGCTTGCCCGCGAAGGGCCGCACAGCGGCCCCGGCTTTTTCAAGCCGACAACAAAACATAACACCCCGCCCGTTGTATTCCCGCAAGCATCCCCGCTACGATCCCCTCAAGCTATTGCAGGCCTCTAGAACAGGCTTTTCGCAGTACCTGCAATGCATTGACCCGCCGAATAAAAACACAAAGGGGACAGTCATGAGGGAACAGAACAGGCGCCTCGCCTGGCCATTGGCAGCCGCAGCAGTACTGGCGCTGGCACTTGGCATGTGGGCTGACAGCGCGCAGGCCGCTGCTGCCGACGAATACTCCACCGAATCAGCCAAGGCCAGCCAGAGCCTGCTGATCGGCGCCACCCATGCCGGCAAACGCCTGGTGGTGGTGGGCGATCGCGGCCATATCCTGTTCTCCGACGACCAGGGCACCACCTGGACCCAGGCCCGGGTACCCACCCGACAACTGCTCACCGCCGTGTTCTTCCTCGACGACAAACGCGGTTGGGCCGTTGGCCATGATGCACAGATTCTCACCAGCAACGACGGTGGCGCCACCTGGAGCAAGCAGTTCGAAGACCTTGCCCGTGAAGCGCCCTTGCTCGATGTCACCTTCCTCGACCCGCAGCATGGCTTTGCCGTGGGTGCTTACGGCGCCTTGCTGGAAACCACCGACGGCGGCCAGCACTGGCAGGACGTGGCCGAGCGCCTGGACAACCCCGACCAGTTGCACCTGAACGGTATTGCCCGTGTGCGCGATGCCGGCCTGTTCATCGTGGGCGAGCAGGGCGGCATGTTCCGCTCTGCCGACAACGGCCAGACCTGGGCCAGGGTGCAGGGGCCCTACGAGGGCTCGTTGTTCGGGGTGATCGGCACCCGCACTCCTCACACCCTGCTGGCCTACGGCCTGCGCGGCAACCTGTTCCGCTCGGCCGACTTCGGTGACAGCTGGCAGCCGATCGAACTCAAGGCCGCGCGTGGCAACCTCGAATTCGGCCTGGCAGGCGCTACGCTTGTCGATGATGGCAGCCTGGTACTGGTCGGCAACGGTGGCAGCGTGCTGCGCAGTACCGACGACGGCCAGACCTTCAGCGTCTACAACCGTGCCGACCGCATCGCCCTGGCCGGTGTCAGTGGCCTGGCCAATGGTGGCCTGCTGCTGGTGGGGCAGGGGGGGGTACACCTGGCCAGCGCCGACGGTGCCGACCGGGCTGCCGGGGAGGTGCGTCCATGACCAGCAGGGAGAGCATCACCATGCACCCGCATCACCAGGACAAGGCCACGCTGCTCGAGCGCCTGATCTTCAACAACCGCCCTGTGGTCATTGCCCTGTGCGTGCTGGTCAGCATTTTCCTGTTCTGGCAGGCCACGCAGATTCGCCCCTCCACCAGCTTCGAGAAAATGATCCCGCTGCAGCACCCGTTCATCGAACAGATGATGGAGCACCGCAACGACCTGGCCAACCTCGGCAATACCGTGCGCATCTCGGTGGAGGCGGTGAACGGTGACATCTTCGACAAGGACTACATGGAGACCCTGCGCCAGATCCATGACGAGGTGTTCTACATACCCGGTGTCGACCGTGCCGGCTTGAAGTCGCTGTGGAGCCCCAGCGTGCGCTGGAGCGAGGTCACCGAAGAAGGCTTTTCCGGTGGCGAGGTAATCCCCAACACCTACAACGGTTCGCAGGACAGCCTCGATACCTTGCGCGACAACGTGCTCAAGTCGGGCCAGGTAGGGCGGCTGGTGGGCAACAACTTCAAGTCCAGCATCGTCGATGTACCGCTGCTCGAGAGTTACCCCGACCCGCAAGACCCGGGCAAGCAGGTGAAGCTGGACTACCAGCAGTTCTCGCACCTGCTGGAAGAAAAGATACGTGACAAGTTCCAGGCGCAGAACCCCAATGTGAAGGTGCATATCGTCGGCTTCGCCAAGAAGGTCGGCGACTTGATCGATGGCCTGGTGATGGTGGCGATGTTCTTTGGCGTCGCCCTGGCGATCACCTGGGTGCTGTTGTACTGGTTCACCTGGTGTATCCGCAGCACCATCGCCGTGCTTATCACCACTTTGGTGGCGGTGGTCTGGCAGTTGGGGCTGATGCATGCGGTGGGCTTTGGCCTGGACCCGTACTCGATGCTGGTTCCGTTCCTGATCTTCGCCATCGGTATTTCCCACGGGGTACAGAAGATCAACGGCATCGCCTTGCAGTCGAGTGATGCCGACAACGCGCTTACCGCTGCACGGCGTACCTTCCGCCAGCTGTTCCTGCCGGGGATGATTGCCATCCTGGCTGATGCCGTGGGCTTCATCACCCTGCTGATCATCGACATCGGGGTGATTCGCGAACTGGCCATCGGTGCATCCATCGGTGTAGCGGTGATCGTGTTCACCAACCTGATTCTGCTGCCGGTGGCCATCTCCTACGTTGGCATCAGCAAGAAGGCCATCGAACGCAGCAAAAAGGATGCGACCCGCGAGCACCCGTTCTGGCGCCTGCTGTCGAACTTCGCCAGCGCCAAGGTGGCACCGGTGTCGGTGGTGCTGGCGCTGCTCGCCTTTGCCGGCGGGCTGTGGTACAGCCAGAACCTGAAGATCGGCGACCTCGACCAGGGCGCGCCGGAGCTGCGCCCCGACTCGCGCTACAACCAGGACAACAACTTCATCATCAGCAACTACTCGACCAGTTCCGACGTGCTGGTGATCATGGTCAAGACGCCGTCGGAGCAATGTTCGATCCACTCGACCATGGCGCCGATCGACGAGCTGATGTGGACCATGCAGAACACCCCGGGCGTGCAGTCGGCGATTTCCCTGGTGACCGTGTCCAAGCAGGTGATCAAGGGCATGAACGAGGGCAGCCTGAAGTGGGAAACCCTGTCGCGTAACCCGGATATCCTCAACAACTCGATTGCCCGCGCCGACGGCCTGTACAACGGTGATTGCTCGCTGGCACCGGTGCTGGTGTTCCTCAACGACCACAAGGCCGAAACCCTGGAGCGGGTCACTGCCGTGGCCAAGGCGTTTGCCGACAGCCACAACAAGGAAGGCCTGCAGTTCCTGCTGGCGGCGGGCAACGCCGGGATCGAGGCGGCGACCAACGAAGTGATCAAGTCGGCCGAACTGACCATCCTGATCCTGGTGTACATCTGCGTGGCGGTGATGTGCCTGATCACTTTCCGCTCGTTCGCCGCCACCCTGTGCATCGTCCTGCCGCTGGTGCTGACCTCGGTGCTGGGCAACGCACTGATGGCTTACATGGGCATCGGGGTGAAGGTGGCGACCTTGCCGGTGGTGGCGCTGGGTGTGGGCATTGGTGTGGATTACGGCATCTACATCTACAGCCGGCTGGAGAGTTTCCTGCGTGCCGGATTGCCGTTGCAGGAAGCCTATTACCAGACCCTGCGCTCGACCGGTAAAGCGGTGCTGTTTACCGGTTTGTGCCTGGCTATTGGCGTATGTACCTGGATCTTCTCGGCGATCAAGTTCCAGGCGGACATGGGGCTGATGCTGACCTTCATGCTGTTGTGGAACATGTTTGGTGCGCTGTGGCTGCTGCCGGCGCTGGCGCGGTTCCTGATCAAGCCGGAGAAGATGGTGGGTAAGGAGGGTGGGTCGATTTTTGCCCATTGAATCGCAGGGGGCCGCTTTGCGGCCCATCGCCGGCAAGCCAGCTCCCACAGGTACAGCGCCAGCCTCCAGACTTGTGCGGTCCCTGTGGGAGCTGGCTTGCCGGCGATGGGCTGCAAGGCAGCCCCAAGGCTATAATGCCGGCTCATTTCAATCTGGTACCCCCATGTCCCCCCTCGCCACCGCCCTGCAAACCTGCGACATGCTCCTGATCGACGGCCTGCACGCCTTCGACTTCACCGCCGATGAATCCGGCCTCATTGTCGAATGCATGGACGGCCGCCAGCTGCGCCGTTGGTCGTTCACCCCCGAGCAAGTTGCCGCCGCCATCGCCAGCGGTGATGAATGGCAACTGAATGATGCCGACGGCGAGCATCGGCTAGTCTGTATGAGTGCCTTTCGCGCCCCGGATGAAGACCACGATGAACCGGACCTGGACGAGCCTGCTGACCGCTAGCCTGATGAGCCTGACTATCAATGCCCACGCCGCCACGTTGCTGGTGGGCAGCTATACCGATGGCACCAGCCAGGGCATCTACCGCTACTCGTTTGATGACAAGGGCGGTCATATCGACCCAACACCCCTGCAAGTGGTGAAGGGCGCCAGTCCGTCGTGGCTGGTGCTGTCGGCCGACCAGCGCCTGCTGTTTGCGGTCAACGAAACACCGGGCGGCCACGCCAGCAGTTTCAGTGTCAGTGCCAAGGGGGAGATCAAGCCGCTCAACCAAGTGGCCACCCAGGGCGACGAGCCGACCCACGCTAGCCTCAGCCGTGACCAGCGTTACCTGTTCGTGGCCAACTACGCGGTCAAGCCCGACCCCGGCGGTAGCCTGGTTGTAATCCCGGTGGCCAGGGACGGCAGGCTCAAGCCTGTGGTGCAACAAGCCCGGCACAAGGCGAGTGGGGTCAACCCCGAGCGCCAGGCCAGTGCCCACGTGCATTCGCTGGTGCTGTCGCCCAATGGCCAGCATGTCTATGCCTGCGACCTGGGCGCCGACAAGGTGTTCATCTACCGCTACGACGGTGCCAGCCCGGATAGCCCCCTGAGCCCGGCCATTCCGGCCTCGGTCGATTTGCCGCCAGGCAGTGGACCACGCCACTTGCTGTTCGATGCCAAGGGCCGGCATGCCTACCTGACGCTGGAGATGAGCGGCGAGGTGGTGGTGTTCGATGTCAAGGACGATGCCCTGCTAGAACGCCAGCGCCTGCCGCTGACCGAAAAGCAGGATGCAGCGGCCAAGGCGGCCGGAGGCTTGCACCTGTCGGCGGATGGGCGCTTCCTGTACGTGAGCAACCGCGGCACAGCCAACGAAATCGTGGTGTTTGGCGTGGGCAAGGACAATGGCCAGCTGACGTTCCTGCAGCGCCGGTCGGTGGAAGGCGACCATCCACGGGAGTTTGCCCTCGACCCAAGTGACAACTTCCTGCTGGTGGCCAACCAGAAGAGTAACCAGATTGTGGTGATACGCCGCGACCCGCGCAGCGGCAAGTTGCTGGAGACGGTGCAGACGCTGAAGCAGGATGCGCCTTCGGACCTGAAGTTCATCGAGTGATATCGATCGGCGTGATAATCGATACTGCCGCAATGAATTTTTGCGTTCGGCCTCGGCGGCGTAAGTTTGACCCAAGGCCCAAACGGGCCAACGTCAAACCACCGCCGTCGAGGTCAGCCCAGATGAACTTCAATCTCTTCCCGGTCATTGCCGCATCCGCCATTTCTGCTTCGGTCGTATTGCCGGCCCATGCCCATGCCGACAGCAGCGGCAAGGCGTCCGCTACCCACAGTTATACCGAGCAGTACCTGCGCCAGAGCGCCAACTTCCATGCGGCCCTGAGTGGCAAACACCACGCTTGAATTGGGACTTGGTCCCCTGTAGGAGCGGGTTTACCCGCGAATACGGTGGTGGCGGCAACGGTGAACGACCTGTCGAAATCGGCTGGCAGGCCCGGCCTATTCGCGGGCAAACCCGCACCTACACAGGGTCGTGTGAAGCTATTTGGCCATGACTGCCCTGAACAGCGCCGATGCCAGCCACCCCTCCAGCCAGCTCCGCACCCGCGGATAAGCCGCCTCGGCGAACCACAGCGGTTCGACCCCGGCAAACTGGCGCATCAGGGGCAGCAGTGCGGCATCGGCAATGCTCGGGTGGTCGGCCAGCAGGAAGGGCCGCCCGGCCAGCAGCCCTTCAAGCTCCGCCAGCCAGGCTTCGGCCTGCTGCCGGTAATGCTCGCGGGTCTGCGCCGGGTAACGTTCGGCATACTTGTAAAGGTTCACCTGCGCCTTGAACGTGCTGTCGTTGCGCGCAATCAGAGCGTCAGCCTGCTGCGCCGCCGCAGGGTCGGCCAGTAGCTGCCAGTCCTGAGGGTCGTTTTGCGCCAGTGCCCAGCGCATGATGTCCAGGCTTTCTTCCAGTACCCCGGCACCGGTATCCAGCACCGGTACCGTGCCTTTGGGTGACAAGGCCAGCAGTTCTGCCGGCTTGTTCTTCATCGCCACCTCGCAGATCGCCACCTCGCAACCGGCATATCGCAGGGCCAGGCGCGCGCGCATGGCCCAAGGGCAGCGGCGGAACGAGTAGAGGATCACCCGCACACCTCCACATCACTCAGGCCGTTGCCCTGGCGGCGTACCTGGATCTGCACGGGGATGCGCTCGTGCATTTCCTGTACGTGGGAAATCACTGCCACCTTGCGGCCCTGGGCCTGCAAGCCGTCAAGGGCGTCCATTGCCAGTTGCAGTGACTCGGGGTCGAGGCTACCGAAGCCTTCGTCGATGAACAGCGACTCGATACGCAAGGTGCTGGAGGCCATTGACGCCAGGCCCAGCGCCAACGCCAGCGACACCAGGAAGGTTTCGCCACCCGACAACGAATGCACCGAACGCAGTTCGTCGCCCATCTCGGTGTCCAGCACCAGCAGGCCCAGGGCACTGCCGCCACGCTTTAGGCGGTAGCGGCGGGCCAGTTGGCGCAGTTGGCTGTTGGCGTGGTGCAGCAGCAGGTCGAGGTTGTAGCCTTGGGCGATCTTGCGGAACACATCGCCCGAAGCCGAACCGATCAAGGCATTCAGGCGCGCCCAGCGCTGCCACTGTTGGTGGGCCTGTTCGATTTCTGCCGCCAGCGCCTGGTGAGCGTGCTGGCGACGCTGGTCGTCGGCCTGTTGGGCACGCAGCTCGGCGCACTGCTGCTCGTGGTTGGCCAAGCGCCCGCGCAACTCGGCCAGGGCGTGCTCCAGGGCGTCGGCGGACGTCTCCACGGTCATTAGCGCGGCATGCTGTTGCAGGCGTTGTTCACGTTCCTGCAACAGTACACGCCCTTGTTCAATGGCTTTTTCGGCGCCTTGCAGGCGCTGGCGCAGTTCATTGACCTGTGCATCATCCATGGCCAGCAGGCGATCCAGGCCGGCATCGTCCAGTTCCGGGTGTTCGCCACGCCACTGGGCGATCTGCTCCTGCAGCTGCTGGCATTCGGTGTCCAGCGCCTGTTGTTGCTGGGTGTTGGCCTTCAGTTCGCTGGCCAGTTGCACGCCCAGGGTACGCAGGTCCTGCAGACGCTGGGCGAGGTCGGCGTCGAGGGCGCGGGCCTGCTCCAGTGTGGTATCCATGTGCTGTTGCCAGGCTTCGGCACTGGCATGTTCGCCCAGCAGTTCACCGAGCGAGGCCTGGGCCTGCTGGCGCTGTTCGTCGAGGGCTGCGAGTTTCTGCTGCAACTGCTGCAGGCCCTGCATGCGCGCCTGCTGCTGGTCGCGCAGCTTGTCCAGTTGGGTTTGCCGGGTTTGCTGTTCCTCCAGTTCGTCCTTGCGCTGCTCCAGTTGCTGCAGGCGCTGGGCTATCCGCTGATCGAGGGCGAGGAAGGCATTGGCCGGGTCGTCGTTGAGTGCCTTGAGGGCTTCCTCGGGCAATACGTCAGCCAGGTCGTTCAGGCCTTGCTGCAATTGTTGCTCGTCATTGGCCAGGGCCTGATGCTGTTGCTCCAGGTGGCGTTGGGCCTGCTGCTGGGCGTCGTGGGCAGCCTGCAGTTGCTGGTTGAGGCGGGCGGCGTCCCGTTGCAGGGCGAGCAGGGCGCTCTGGCGCTTCTCATCCTGGCCGATTTCTTCGTCCAGGCGCCGCAGCTGGCTGGCGAGCCAGGCACTGCGTGCCTTGTCGTCCTGCGGGGCGAGGGCCGGCCACAGGCTGTGCGCCTGTACTTGCGCCACCAGCGGTTGCAGCTGTTCGCCCAACTGCTGCTGTTGCTGCTGATAGTCCTTGAGCTGGGCATTGACCACACCCAGTTGGGTGCGCAGGTCTACCAGTTTGCTGTTGAGGGTTTCGACCTGCTTCTGCGCGGCGTCTTCTTCGGCCTGGTCATGGCGACCCAGGCTTTGCAGCAGTGCTTCGGGCTGGTGGAACGGGTGCTCGGCGCTGCCGCATACCGGGCAGGGTTCGCCGTCGCGCAACTGGCCGCGCAGTTCTTCGACGCTGGTGTTGCGGGCCAGGCGCTGGCGCTCCAGCAGTTGGCGGGTGAGGTTGAGCGCTTGCTCGGCCGCTTCAAGCTCGGCCTTGGCGGCGGTACCTTCGCCAATCAGCTGTTGGCGTTGCTGCATGGCCTGCTGTTGCCGCTCACGCACGGTATCCAGCTGCTGGCGCAGTTCCAGCTCGCGGCCATGCAGGCGCGACAGTTCCTCGACGGCACGCTGCTGTTTGCGGTTGTCCTGCAGCATGCCGCCGAGCAGGTCGATTTGCTCGGCAAGGGCCTGCGGTTCGGCCTTGGCCTCGCGGAACAGCAGGTCGTAGGCGTCGCGCTCGGCCTGCAAGTGCGCATTGGCCTGGCTGGCCTGGGCTTGCAGGCCGGGGAGTTCATCACGGCCTTTGGCCAGGCGGCCACCGATCAGCATTACTTGCTTCAGTTGCGGCAGGTAGGCATGCCAGGCACTGGCCAGGCCGGCCAGGTGCTGGCTGTCGGCAAGTGCGCTGTCGATCTGTGCCAACTGCTGCAGGCTGCGCTGCTGGTGGCCTTCCAGTTGCTGTAGTTGCTGCTGGCCGTCGGTGGCTTGCTGTTCAGCCTGCTGGTTGCTGTCGCGCTGGGCGGCCAGTTCCTGGTCGAGGCGGGCCAGGCTGTCCTGGGCGGCGAACGCCTGGCGCAGGCGTGGGGCGTTTTCGCCGTGCCGTGCCTGGCTATCGGCCAGTGCATGGCGGGCAGCGCTCAGCGCTTGCTCCAGTTCGCCGGTACGCACTTGCAGTTCGGCTTGCTGCTGGTGTTGATCGGCAATCTTCGCTGCCAAAGGCGCCAGTTGCGCGCTCAATGCCTGCTGGCGGTGGAACTGGTGACGCTGCGGGGCAAGCCGCTCCAGGCGTACCAGGTCCAGGCGCGGCTCGGCCAGCTGTTGCCAATCCTGTTCGGCAGCCTGCAACGCAGTGCCAGCCTCGGCGTGCTGGGCTTGCAACTGGCGTTGTTCGTTCAGCCAGTTGCGTTGCTGTTCCAGCTGGCGCTCGCCGGCCTGGTCGGCCTTGAACTGCTGCTGTGCCTGCTCCAGTTGCTGATCGAGTTCGGTGCGGGCCTCGGCGGCCATAGGCAGCAGGTGGCTGGCGCGGTCTTTCAGGGCATTGTGTGCTTCGCCGGCCTCGCGTGCCTTGCTGAAGGCGCGCTGGCCCAGGCGGGTGTAGATGGCCGTGTTGGTGAGCTTTTCCAGCAGCTCGCTGCGCTCTTTGTCGTCGGCCTTGAGGAACGCGCCGAACTCGCTCTGGGCCAGCATCACCGCACGGGTGAACTGCTCGAAGTTCAGGCCCAGGCGGGCTTCGACCAGTTGCTTGTATTCGTTCTTGCCGCTGCCCAGCACCTGTTCGCTGTCGAGGTCGTAGAAGCTCTGGCGGCTGTGCTGCAACTTGCCGTTGGCCTTGTCGCGGGCGCGGTTGGCTTCCCAGCGGGCGCGGTAGCGGCGGCCGTCGATGCCGACGAAATCCACTTCGGCAAAGCCACTACCGGTGCCCCGGCGCAGCAGGTTGCGCGGGTCGGAGGTGGGGATGTCGCCGTCGGCATCCGGCACCTTGGCCTCGCGGCCGATGTCATTGAGCCGCGGCACAGTGCCGAACAGCGCCAGGCACAAGGCGTCGAGCAGGGTGCTCTTGCCGGCACCGGTAGGCCCGGTGATGGCGAACAGGCCGGCGCTTGCCAGCGGTTCAGCGGTGAAGTCGATTTCGATCGGGCCGGCCAGCGATGCCAGGTTCTTCAGGCGGATGGCGAGAATCTTCATGGCTGTTCCTCTTCCTGCTGCACGTCCTGCAACAGCAGGGCGAAGTCGGCCAGCGCCTGCTCGTCGGCAGCGCTGCCGTAGGCCTGTTCCCAGGCACGGCTGAACAGGTCTTGCGGGGTCATCTGGGCCAGTTCGACAAAGGCGAGGTCATCGTCTTCAGCGTTGTTGCGGCCGGCGTATTCGGCGCTGATACGAATCAGCCGTACCGCCTTGCCCTCAAGCGCGGTCTCGATCTGCTGGCGCAGGTCGGGTTGCGGCTCGTCCAGTACTACCCGCACTTCCAGCCAGGGCTGGCGATTGGGGTCTTCGAGCAGGTCGATCACGGGCAACTCGGCCAGTTGCTGTAACAGTTCGCCCAATGGGGCCGGGCCGACCCGCTGCAAGGCCACGGCGCGCGGCACCGGGCGTGGCTCGACACTGACCAGGCCGCTGCCGTCCAGTTCCACTTCCAGCACCTGGTGCGGGTAATTGATTTCGGCGAACGACAGCGGGATCGGCGAGCCGCTGTAGCGGATGCGTTCTTCGCGGTTGACCTTCTGCGGCTTGTGCAGGTGGCCCAGGGCGACGTAGCTGATGGCCTTGTCGAACAGCTTGGCCGGCAGCGCCTCGGCGTTGCCGATGATCAGGCTGCGCTCGGAGTCTTCCGACACTGCGCCACCGGCCATGTGCGCGTGGCTGATGGCGATCAGCGCCTGGTCTTTCTTGCGCTTTTTCAGTGCGGCGGCGATCAGTTGCTGGTGCACGTGGGTAATGCCTTGCAGGTAGTCGTCACCCAACTGCGGGCCGGTCACTTCGGCCGGGCGCAGGAACGGCAGGGCCAGGCACCAGGCGGCGACCTTGCCACGGCCATTGGTGAGCGGGATCAGCAGGCGCTCGGCATCCAGTTGGCCCTCGTCCAGCCAGTGCACGCGGCCCAGAGCATGGGTACGCAGGCGGCGCATGAGTGCGGCCGGCAGCTCAATGCGTGAGCCGGAATCGTGGTTGCCGGCGATCATCACGATATCCAGCTTGGGCTGTTGCTCATGGGCCTGGACGATAAAGTCGTAGAGGCGCTCCTGGGCTTTGACTGGCGGGTTGACCGTGTCGAAGATGTCGCCGGCGATCAGTAACGCGTCTGGCTGACGCAGGCGCAGTTGGCCAAGTAGCCAGTCGAGGAAGCAGGCGTGTTCGAAGTCGCGTTCCTGGCCGTGCAGGCTTTGGCCCAGGTGCCAGTCGGAGGTATGAAACAGACGCATGGATGACCTGTTGGTATCGAGTCGAGCAAGCGAGGGCTTGGCTTTGGGGGGATGGGCGTTGCGCGAGGGCGGTATGGTAACCCAAGCTGGGGCCGGGGGGCAGGGCGGGGCAGCCCTGATGTAATCGCGTAGCTGCCACCGGCTGCGCCGGTGTTCGCGGGTGAACCCGCTCCTACAGGTATCTTGACGCCCTTGAAAGGAACGGTGTGCTTGTAGGAACGGGTCTACCCGCGAAGAGGCCCGCACAGGCAGCACATCACTTGGGATAAAGCGGTGGCAAGCTGCCATTTTCCCCAGCCGGCAACAACACCTGCTCAGCCGGCGGTATCGTCCCGATCGCGCGCCACAAATCCTCACCCTGCCAGTACTGCCCGCTCTCGCTGTACAGCGCCCCGTTCAACCCGTCCAGCGCATCTGACAACGGCACGAACCGCGCCGCCATTTCGGCCAGGGTCTCCGGCTGTTGCCGGGCCCAGGCATCCAGTGCCTGGCGCGTGGCCTGCGGATCGTTGGCCAGGCACGCACGCTTCAGGTCGTCCAGCAGGGTGCGCGGGCTCGGCCCGCTCTGCGCGGCGCGCAATACTGCCGGCTGCGAGCGGGCGCGCCACCACAAGGCAAAGCCCAGCACGGTGGTCAGGGCAAACACCAAGGTAGCCAGCTGCCACGGCCACAGCAGGCTGTTGGCGCTGCTGTTGTCGCCCACCGGGGTGTCGGCGCTCAGCGCCGGGTTGTCCTGTACGTTCAGCGTGCGCGCTGGCAGGCTGCTGTGCTCAAGGTGGTCTTCGCGAGTGTTCCACCAGGCCACCTCCAGCGCCGGCAGTGCCAGCGTGCCGGCATGGGTCGGCACCAGGGCTTCGCGCTCTTCGCGGTTGGCAGTCATGCCGCGTTCGTTGATTTCGTTGCGCAGTAGCGGCTGGTCAGGGTAGCGGCGCAGGCCGGTGATTTCGGTGGCCGGCAGCGGTGGCAACTGGGTGCTGGACAAGCCCTCGGCGCGCAGGGTGATGTTGCGTGTCAGCGAGTCGCCGATCTGCACCTGCTGGCTACCGGGGTCGGGGTTCCAGTGTTCTTCCAGGGTAAGGTTGCGGGCCGGCAACCACGGCACGCCAGCGGGCCAGGCGGCCGGAATGGGGCGCACGGCCAGCCGCAATGGCAGCGAGCTGACTTGCACCTGGTGGCCGGCGCGGGCCGTGCCGTTGGCCTGTGGGGCTTCGTCGTTGCTGGCAGCGGCGGTAGCGGTGAACGTCAGCGGCGGTATCTCGAGTGTGCCGCTTTGCTGGGCATACACGGCATAACGCGTTTCGATCACGCCGTGGCGTATCCCGTTGATTTCCTTTTCATAGGTGCGCGATTCACCTAGTGGTTCGACCTTGGCGTTTTCCAGTTGCAGCGGGCTCAGGCTGCTGTCGTCGTACAGTGCCACCGAGTGGTAGATGCGCAAGGTAAGCACCGCCTGGGCCTGCACGTAGACGTCGGGGTTGTCGAGGGTTGCCTCGATGAATACCTGTGAGGTGTCCTGGCGGCTGGCATCAGCCTGCAGCACTTGCAGTTCAATGGCCTGGCTGCGCGACTGGCCCAGTTGCAGCTCGGGAATACGCAGGTTGCCGCTGCGCCGGGGCAGCAGGGTGATGATCCAGCGGGTGCTGGCGCGGGTTTCGCCGTCGAGGGTGTGCAGGCTGTTCAGCTGGCGCGTGCCGCGTACCTCGAAGTCAGCTTCAAGGGCGCGCAGGTCAGGCTTGCCGAACTGGGTGACGTCCTGGCTCTCCAGGGTCAGCTCCAGGCTTTCGCCAGCTTCCAGACGGGTGCGATCGACGCTGGCCTGCAGCAGCGGTTCAGCCTGGGCCAGTACGGCCCATAGCAGGGTGAGGAGCAAGACGCCGAAGCGACTCATCGTGGGGTTTCCTGATGCAATTGCTGTTCATACCAGAATTTGCGCCGCAGCAGCTCCGCCGGGTTGTCGGGGATCTCCCGCAGCCATTGTTCCAGGGCCTGGCGCTGTTCGGCGTCGAGGTTCGTCGACATCGGGCGCTGCGGCGGCTGGATGACGCCGTCATCGGCCCCCGCCTGATTGCCGGGGGTGGCCTGGCTGTTGTTGCTGCTTTCGCCAGGCTGTTCGGCGCTGGCTTGTTCGTCGTTGCCGGGAGTGCCTTGGGCGGGGTTGCTGGCCGAGCTGCTGTTGCCTTCGGTTTCGCTGCCGGGCGTACCCTGGGTGTCGTTGCCGGGCGGTTGCTCCTCGGCCTTGGCCTCGCGCTGTTGCAACATTTGCTGCACCAGCGCCTGGTTGTCCAGTGCCGCCTGCAGGTCGGGTTGGCGCTCCAGTGCTTGCTCGTAAGCGTCCAGGGCGGCCTCCAGCTCGCCACTGTGGGCCAGGGCATTGCCACGATTGTAGTGGGCTGCGGCGGTGTCGCCTTGGGAAAATGCCTCGGCGGCGCCGGCATAGTCGCCAGACTGGTACAGCGCCATACCGCGCCATTGCGCGTCCTGGAAGTGGCGTGCTGCGCTGGCCGGGCGGTTTTGTTCAAGCAGGCGCTGGCCTTGCTGGTCGGGGCGCAGCCACAGGTCGTTGAACTCGAAGGCCTGGCTGGGCTGAGGCAACGCCAGCAGCAGCGGCAGGCAGAACAGCCAGCCGCGCCGGCCGGCACAGGCGGCCAGCAGCAGCAGCGGAAGCAGCAGCCAGTAGCCTTGGTCGGCCCAACTGTCCAATTGCAGGGTCTGGCCGTCGTTGCGCCCGATCCGCGGGTTGTCGAACAGGCCCAGGCCACGCAGGTCGAGGTCGTCGATGCGGGCATGCCGGTAGCGCCCGCCAGTGCCACTGACAAAACCCTTGAGGCTGGCGCTGTCCAGGCGTGGCAGAAGGATGCCGCCCTGGTCATCCTTAAGGTATTCGCCGTTGGCCTGGCGGACAGGGGCACCTTCGCGGCTGCCGATGCCCAGCATCAGCAGGCTGGGGCCCTGGCGGCCAAGGGCCTGAGCGATACCCTGGCGTTCGGCGGCGCTGAGCGCCGAGCCGATCAGCAGCAGGCGCCCTTGGCCGAGGCCGCTCTGGGCCAGCAGCGCCAGGCCCTTTTGCACGGCCAGGTCGGCGCGCTGGCCGGGTTTGGGCATGATCGATGGGTCGATGGCCTCAAGCAGGTTGCGGGTGGTGGCCAGGTCGTCGGACAGTGGCACCAGGGTGTGCGCAGAGCCGGCATACACCACCAGTGCAGTCTGGCTGTCGCGGCGGTGTTCGAGCAGGTCAAGGATCTTGCGCCGTGCCTGTTCCAGGCGGTTGGGCGGGCTGTCTTCGGCGAGCATCTGCGGGGTCAGTTCCAACAGGATCACCAGCGGGTCGGCCGGGCGCTGGCGGTTTTCTTCCACGCGCTGCCAACTGGGCCCGAGCAGGGCCAGGATTACCAGCAGCCAGGCCAGGCCCAGCGCTACCCACGGCAGCTTGCTGGTACTGCCATTGCCACCGCCCAGCAGCACGCCGTGGAACGCGGGTGGCAGGATCATCTGCCAGCGCCCGGCGCGCTTGCGCCGGTGCCACAGTTTGTACAGCAGCCAGCCGAGCAGAGGCACGGCCAGCAGCCACAGCGGGCGCAACCATTGTGGCCACAGGTCGATCATCGCCGCCTCCTTAACCGCAGGCGCTTCAGGCGTTGGCGCCACTCCGGGTGCGGCTGCAGGAAGCGCGGCTTGCGCAGAAGGCGCTGCAACTGGTTATCGGGCCATTGCACGGCCACCACCAGCAGTACGCTGAGTAGCAACGCCAGGGCCAGTGGCCAGGCATACAGGGCCTGGGCCGTGCGCGCCTGGGTCGGTTGCTGGGCCACCGGCTCCAGCTGGTCCAGGGTATCGCCGATGGCGTCCAGTTCGGCACCGTCATGGGCGCGGAAGTAGGCACCGTGGGTGATGTCGGCGATTTCCTTGAGGGCGGCTTCGTCCAGGTCCAGGCTTGGGTTGAGGCCAAGCAGGCCGGGTGTGCCACTGGCTTCGGGGTTGGCGCCAATGCCGATGGTGTAGATGCGCACGCCTTCCTGGGCCGCCAGACGGGCGGCGGTCAACGGGTGGATCTGCCCGCCGTTGTTGGCACCGTCGGTGATCAGCACCAGCACCCGGCTTTGCGCCGGGCGCTGGCGCAGGCGTTTGACCGCCAGGCCAATGGCGTCGCCGATGGCGGTGTTCTTGCCGGCGATGCCGATTTGCGCTTCGTCGAGGAAGGTGCGCACGGTGCGCCGGTCGAAGGTGAGCGGCGCCTGCAGGTAGGCCTGGCTGCCGAACAGGATCAGGCCCACGCGGTCGCCTTCACGGTCTTGCAGAAAGTCGCCCAGCAGTGCCTTGACCAGGTCGAGGCGGCTGATGTCCTCGTTCTTCCATTGCATGTCGGGGAAGTCCATCGACCCGGACACGTCCACGGCCACCAGCAGGTCGCGGCCGCTGGCGGCCACCGGCACTGGCTCGCCCAACCATTGCGGGCGGGCGGCAGCGCACAGCAGCAACAGCCAGATGAGCACGAACGGCGCCTGCTGGCGCCAGGTTGGCAGGTTCAGGCGTGCACGGCGCCCGGCCAGGCCTTCCAGCTCGTCGAGGAAGCCGACCTTGAGCACCGGCTCGCCGCTGTCGGCGGCGGGCAGCAGCAGGCGAAGCAGCCACGGTAGCGGCAACAGGGCGAACACCCACGGCCAGGCCAGTTCAAACATGCTTGCGGATCCAGGTTTCGACGGCTTGGCTAAGCCCGGCGATGGCCTTGTCGTCAAGTTTGCACTCGGGTTTGTAGGCGCCTTCTACCAGTACCATCCAGCGGGTGAGGCCGGCGGCCGGGCAGCGGTTGTCGAGAAACGCCAGCCACTGGCGGCCATTGAGGGTATGGCTGTTGGCACCTGGGTAGTGGTTACGGCACAGACGTTTGAGCAGGGCGTTGATCTGTTGCAGCCAGGCACCCGCGGGGGCGCCATCGTACGGGCGTGGCAGGCGGGCCAGTTCGGCCAGCGCTTCCACGCGCACCGGGTCCAGCGGTTGTTCGGCGCGCACGATGCGCCGCTTGCCCGGGCGCCAGCGGCGCAACCGCCACAGGCCCCAGCCCAGCAGTGGCAAGATGGCCAGCAGGGCCCACCAGCCGGGTGCCGGTGGCCACAGGCCGATCGGCGCCGGTTCGATCAACGGTTGCAACTGGTCGAGCGGGCTCATGACGCGCTCCGTGGCCGCTGGGCGTTCAGGTATTCGCGCAGTTGCTCGATCATTTCACTTTGCGTGCTCAACGGCATCAGCGCCACCCGCAACTTCTGCGCCATCAGTTCCCAGCGCTCGATACGTGCCTCGGCTTGCTGGCGGTAGGCCTGGCGAAGGTTGGCATCGAGGGTGTCAAGCTCCAGCTGGGCGCTGCGTTGGGCAAAGCGCAGCAGGCCGGCGGCGGGCAGGGCATGGTCAAGCGGGTCGGACACCGGCAGCAACAGCAAGTCGCAATGGCGCGAAAGCATGGCCAGGTGCTGTTCCACCTGGGCGCTGAGCGAACGCTCGTCACAGATGACGATGGCCAGGCTGCCGGGGCGCAGCACTTCGCGGGCGCGGCGCAGGGCCAGGCCAAGGCTGTCGTTACCGGGCATGGCCTCGGTGTGCAGCGACTGGTTGACCTTGGCCAGGCGGTTGAGCAATTGCAACAGGCTCTGTTTGCTGCGCCGGGGTTTGATTTCGTGATGTTCGTTGTCACCGAACACCAAGCCGCCGATGCGGTCGTTGTGGCCTAGCGCGGCCCAGCCGAACAGCGCGGCGGCCTGGGCCGCCAGCACCGATTTGAACATCAGCCCGGAACCGAAGAACAGCCGCTGGCTTTGCTCGACAAGAATGAAGATGGGCCGTTCGCGCTCTTCGTGGAACAGCTTGGTGTGTGGCTCCTGGGTACGTGCGGTGACGCGCCAGTCGATGTTGCGCACGTCGTCGCCCGCCTGGTACACGCGCACCTGGTCGAAGTCCACGCCGCGCCCACGCAGCTTGGAATGGTGCAGGCCGACCAGCGGGCTACGCTGGCCAGGCCGGGAAAACAGCTGGATTTCGCGCACGCGGTGGCGCATGTCGATCAGCTCGGCAAGGCCGATACGGATGCCGGGTTCGGCCAGCTGCGCAGTGGGCATGGGCTCAGGCAACGGCGACAACGTCGAGGATGCGCTGGACCACGCGGTCCTGGTCGATCCCCGCCGCCTCGGCCTCGAACGAGAGGATGATGCGGTGGCGCAGCACGTCGAACAGTACGGCCTGGATATCTTCCGGGCTGACGAAATCGCGCCCGGCCAGCCAGGCGTGGGCACGTGCGCAACGGTCCAGCGAAATGGAACCGCGCGGGCTGGCGCCGTAGGCGATCCAGTCGGCCAGTTCGGCGTCGAACTTGGCCGGGGTGCGGGTGGCCATTACCAACTGCACCAGGTATTCCTCCACGGCATCAGCCATGTACAGGTTGAGGATTTCCTTGCGCGCGGCAAAGATGGCCTGCTGGCTGACCCGGCGTTCGGGCTTGGTCTCGCCGCCCAGGGCTTCGCCACGGGCCTGCGCCAGGATGCGCCGCTCCACGGCGGCGTCGGGGAAGCCGATTTTCACGTGCATCAGGAAGCGGTCGAGCTGGGCTTCAGGCAGCGGGTAGGTACCCTCCTGCTCGATCGGGTTCTGCGTGGCCATGACCAGAAACAGCGGCGACAGGTCGTAGGTGCTGCGGCCCACACTGACCTGGCGCTCGGCCATGGCTTCGAGCAGCGCCGACTGCACCTTGGCTGGGGCGCGGTTGATTTCGTCGGCCAGCACCAGGTTGTGGAAGATCGGCCCCTGCTGGAACACGAAGCTGCCGGTTTCCGGGCGGTAGATTTCGGTACCGGTAATGTCGGCCGGAAGCAGGTCGGGGGTGAACTGGATGCGATGGAACTGCGCCTCGATGCCTTCTGCGAGCTCTTTGATGGCCTTGGTCTTGGCCAGGCCCGGGGCACCTTCGACCAGCATATGGCCGTCGGCCAGCAGCACGATCAACAGCCGCTCGACCAGTTTTTCCTGGCCAAGGATCTGGGTAGAAAGAAAGGTGCGCAGCGCGATCAGCGCTTCACGGTGTTCCATCGGCGGCGGTTCCTGGTATGGGGCCTGAGCGGGCTGAACGCAGCTGCCCTGGCAAGGGCTGATACTTTAATGCATCCGGGGGGGCGGCGACCAATGGCGCAGGGTAAATTTATCTGTGCAATGGGGCATGCAGGTACAGAAATGTCTGCCCTATGGCTGGCCATTGTCTGATGTTGCAGGGTGGCGTGCTGGCGCTTGCTTGTGCTTTTTGGGCAAGCACAAGGCACGAAGGTGAAATTGAGCAGTGGCGGTACGCCAATTCTTGAACAGGTTACCCTGCGTTTTGGGGTGTTTTTCGATGGCACCGGCAACAACCAGCACAATGTCACGGCGTTGGCTGAGCAGGGCGACAGTGGCAACGCGTTGAGCAATGTGGCCTTGCTGCATGCGCTGTACCCGGCGGATACATTCGATGCTGACGGATCGTTGGCCTACTTGAAACGTTACGTGGAGGGGGTGGGCACCTTGGCCGGTGAAGCCGACCATGCCTATGCCTTGGCCAGCGGGCGTGGGCGCACAGGGGCTGAGGCGCGGGTTGCCGAGGCGTTGCAGGGGATTGCCGGGCAACTGCAGGCCTGGTGCCAGGCGCATCCACAGGTTTTGCTGGCACGGCTGGAGTTCGACTTGTTCGGTTTCAGCCGCGGTGCGGCGGCAGTGCGGCACCTGGCCAACCTGTTGCACGAAGGTGCCGACGGACTGTTGCCGGCGACATGCGCTATCTCGATCAACTTTATCGGATTGTTCGACACCGTGGCAGCGATCATCGCGCCGCTGCAGGGTAACTTCGACCCGGCGGACGACCGCTATGGCGGCCTGCGCCTGGGCCTGGGCGTGGACATTGCCCGGCATGTGGTGCAACTGGTGGCGGGTGACGAGCAACGGCACAACTTCCCGCTGGTGAGCAGTGGGCATGACATTGTGCTGCCGGGCGTGCACTCGAACATTGGCGGCGGGTATCCGGAAACCATGCTGGAGCAGGTGCTGCTGTGCAAGCCGCAGTCCCAGCGTGTGCCGGCGGGGATGCCTGCCGGGCAGAGCCGCGTGCATGCCTCGGTGAGTGCCTTGTTGGCGACGGTGTTTGCCGACAGGGGCAAACCCGCGCCGCAGGTGCTGACCTGGGAAGAGCCGGTTGCTGGCACCCGGCCGGGTGAGGCGCAAAAACAGGTATATGCGGCGCTGTACCTTGAGCGGGAAGTGGCAGGGCAGCTTTCGCGGGTGTACCTGAGTGTGATGCGCGAGCTGGCGGTACGTGCGGGTGTGCCGTTTGCGCCCCTGGGCGGGCAGGTCGAGCACCGGTTGCCGGATGAGCTGCGGGTCATCAGCCGCAAGTTGCATGCGTTTGCCTTGGGGGAAACCGAGCAGCCGGGGTTGAATGAGCAAGAGCAGCAGTTGTTGCGCGACAGGTACGTGCATACCTCGGCGAACTGGAATGCGCTGAAGGGCTTGCGCAACAGCGTGCTGGATGTGCTGTTTGTGAATCGGCCGGCGATCAGGGGGCGGGTGGTGCATGGGAACCCGCTGGTTTGATTGCATCTGGGCTGGGGGGGCGATGGTTTGTGGTGCCTGTCGGAGCGTTCGCCGCAACATATTCAGCGCCTGCGAGATAGAGCGCCGAAGTGTTCTCCGCAACATATTCTGCGCCTGCGAGATCGAGCGCCGCAGGTGTCCGCCGATGTATTTTCAGCGCCTGTGAGATCGAGCGCCGCCCGCGCGGCGCTTCGCGGGCAAGCCCGCTCCTACGTTTGTTTCGGGCCAGTATTGCCTGTACCAGGTGCGCGCGACCGCCCTGTTTGTACGACGCGATATTGAGACATGCGCCAAGGCGTTCGCGCGCAAATCCCCCAGGAATTATTGGCCCGAAACAAACGTAGGAGCGGGCTTGCCCGCGAAGCGCCGCGCGGGCGGCGCTCGATCTCACAGGCGCTGATAATGTTGCGGAGAACACTTCGGCGCTCGATCTCGCAGGCGCAGAATATGTTGCGGCGGACACCTGCGGCGCTCGATCTCGCAGGCGCAGAATATGTTGCGGCGGACACCTGCGGCGCTCGCTCTCACCGGCGCTGAAAATGTTTCGATGAGCACCTGGCAGCCACGCGATCACCGCTGGTACCGCTGCGCCCTCGTTTGTTTTCCGGCCATGTACCCCTCCTGCGCCAACGTCAGCAGCACCGTCAGCAACATGAACACGACCGAGGCCACGAAAACCCCGCTGGGCAGCCCCCGGTCGAGCATCCAGCCAAACGCTACCGGCCCGATGGCACCGCCGATGTTGAACCCGGTCGAGACTAGCCCGAAGGTCTTGCCCTCGGCTCCTCTCGGCGCAGCTGCCTTGACCAGCATGTCCCGTGATGGGGCGATGACACCGGTCAGCAAGCCAATGGCGCCCAGCACAACTACCAGTGGCCAGCCTCGCAGCACGCCCAGGGCCACCAGCGCGGTAAGTGCTGCGGCCAGGGCAAAAGCCAGTGCTGCCACCAGGCCGTGGCGGCGGGTACGGTCGGCCAGGGCGCCGCCACACAGCACGCCGGCAGCGCTGCACAGCAAGAAGGCCGTAAGCCCGGCATTGGCCCAGGCCAGTGACAGGCCTTGGCCCTGGACCAGGGCGGCTACCGAAAACTTCTCGATGGCACTGGTGCTCAGGTTAAGCAGGATGAACAGCACCGTCAGCACGCCGATCATCGGCGTGAACAGGCGCAGGCGACCTGTTGCTGTGACCGCGCCTGCCTCACCTTTCTGGCCAGCCCCGGCGACCCGGTACACGCCACTACCGGGCACTGAGATAAGCAGCAGTGCAACAACCCCGAACACCGCGCCCGCCGCCAAGGCTGCCCGAGTGCCCAGCGCGGCTGCAATGCCGAGGAATACTGCCGGCGTGACCGCCGAACCGAGGAAGCCGGCGAAGGTATGAAGGGAGAACGACCGCCCCAGCCGTGCAGGTTCGATACCTTTGGCCAGCAGCGCATAGTCGGCCGGGTGATACACACCATTGGCCAGGCCGGCCATGGCCATTGCCACCAGCAGCATCGCATAGCCTGGGCTGGCCGCCAGCAGCAGGAAACTGAAACTGCCCAGCAGCAACCCGGCCTTGAGCACCTTGCGCGCACCGAAGTGGTCGACGGCGTAACCCAACGGGGCCTGCACCAGGGCGGAGACGATATTGAACACCGCCAGGGCCACGCCGAGTTCGACAAAGCCTACCCCCAGCAGGCCAGGAAGCACGGGCAGAAGCGCCGGGATCAGCATGATGTGTACATGGCTGACAAAGTGCACGGCAGCAACTTGAGTCAGCAGCTTGGGGCCAGCGTGGGGCATGTCGGTACCTGTTGAACGGCGTGCGCCCAGGCGCACGGCAAGGTAATGGAGTGCCCGCCTAGCGGGCATCACGGCTGAACGTGGGAAGGCGGCCATTCAGCGCGGCATGGGCCAGCAGGCCGATCACCAGGCCCCAGAACGCCCCGCCAATGCCGAACAGGCTGATGTTGGCCGCCGCTGCCAGGAAGGTGATCAACGCTGCCTCCCGTGAGCGGGCATCAGCCATTGCACTGGCCAGGCTGGCGCCAATGGTGCCCAGCAGGGCAAGGCCGGCCAGCGTAGTGATGAAGGTGCCTGGCAGTGCCATGAACACACTTGCCAGGGTGACACCGAACACCCCCACAAGGATGTAGCAGATACCGGCAGCGATCCCGGCCACCCAGCGTTTGCCCGGGTCTTCATGGGCTTCCTTGCCGGTGCAGATGGCCGCGGTGATGGCGGCGATGTTGAAGGCGTGTGAGCCGAACGGCGCCATCAGCAACGAACCCAGGCCGGTAACTGCAACGATCGGGTTGGCGCTGGTCTTGAAGCCGTCGTTGCGCAGCACCAGCATGCCGGGCATGTACTGGCCGGTGAGGGTGATCAGGAACAAGGGCAAGGCCACACTCAGGGCGGCGTTGAGGGAGAAGGTGGGGGCGGTGAACACTGGCGAGGCGAACGCCAGCGTGAGCCCGCTCAGGCCCACCTGACCCTTCAGCAGCAGGTAACCCAGGCCCAGCAGCAGAATGCCGACCACCGCGTAGCGGGCGGTGAAGCGCTTGAAGGCCACATAGGCGGCAATCAGCAACCCGGCCAGGGCAGGGTCGAGTGACAGGCTAGCAAAGGCACCGATCCCGAACTGCAACAGGATGCCCGCCAGTAGCCCGGCGGCGATGCCGCCAGGCACGACCCGCACCAGGCGCTCGAAGCAGCCGGTCAGCCCCAGTACCACGAAAGCGGCCGCTGACAGCAGGTAGGCACCAATGGCTTCGCTGTATGGCACGCTGGCCAGGGCGGTGACCAGAAACGCTGCAGCCGGCGTGGACCAGGCGGTGATGACCGGCTCGCGGCTGTACCATGACAGTGCCAGGCCGCTGAGGCCGACGCCGATCGACACGGCCCAGACCCACGATGAAGTCAGCTCCGGGCTCAGCCCGGCTACCTTGGCTGCCTGGAACACCAGGATGAAGGTGCCGCCATAGTTGACGATGACCGAAACGATGCCGGCCATGGCAGGGTGGAAAATGTCTGTCAGGCGTAGCGAAGTTGAAGAACTCTGGATGGGCGCGTCCATGATTGCCTCGGGTAGGTGCCGGTACGTTCTGTTCAAGCGCAATACCTGCAGGCGCGGCTTCAGCCGCGAACACCGGCGCAGCGGGTGTCTTCCACCGCTGGCTTGTTCGCGGGTGAACCCGCTCCCACAGGGGCTGCGCGAGCTTCGGGGTAGAAGGTCAGTTGGCCAGTTCGGTCAGCAGGCTCTTCAGGTAGTTGCTGCTTTGCGCATCCAGCGGTTGCAGCGGCAGGCGGGGTGCGCCGACCTCCTGGCCGAGCAGTTTCAGGCCAGCCTTGATGGTGGTGGGCAAGCCGCGGCGGGTGATGTATTCCAGCAACTCGTACTGGCGGTAGAACAGCGCACGGGCTTCGGCCAGCTGGCCTTGCTGCACGGCGTCCCACAGCGCCAGGTTGAGGGCAGGGATCAGGTTGGGCGCGGCGGTGCACCAGCCGGTGGCGCCGGCCACCAGGGCTTCCAGGGTCAGCGGGTTGCAGCCGTTATAGAAGGCCACCTGGCCATCGGTGGCCTTGAACAGGCGGTGCATGCGCTGAATGTCGCCGGTGCTTTCCTTGACCATGGTCACATTGGGCACCTCGCCGAGGATGCGCAGGATCAGCTCTACCGACAGGTCGGTGCCGCTGGTGCCCGGGTTGTTGTAGAGCATGATCGGGATGTCGATGGCCGCGCCGACGGCCTTGTAGTGGGCGACCACTTCGGCTTCGGTAAGCTTCCAGTACGAGATGGGCAGCACCATGACCGCCGTGGCGCCGCAGGCCTGGGCCAGGCGGGCACGCTGTACGGTGCGCGCGGTGGTCAGGTCGGAGACGCTGACCACGCTGGGCACGCGCCCGGCGATGCGGGCCTGGCTGAAACGCACCACGCTTTCCCATTCGCTGTCAGACAGGTAGGCCCCTTCGCCCGTGCTGCCCAGTGGCGCGATGGCGTGCACGCCGCCCTCGATCAAGCTGTCGATGGACGTACCGAGGGCATCCAGGTCGAGCGTGCCGTCTGCCGTGAAGGGAGTGATGGTGTAGCCGATAACGCCGTGAATTACAGGTGTAGACATGACCAGGCACCTTTGCCGTTGTTGAGGGAGAGTACAGCTTCAGTCAGCCCAGGCAGTCGCCATGGGCACGCAAGGCACGGCGCGCGTAGTAGCTGAACGCGGCGCCATGGCGTTTGGGGGTGGAGATCCAGTCGTGGGCTTCTTTACCCAGTGCTGCGGGGATGGGGCGGATGTCACCGGCGCCCATGGCCAGCAGCTGCATCTTCGCCGCGCGCTCGAACAGCAGGGCAAGCACGCAGGCTTCTTCGATCGAGCCACCGGCGATCAACAGGCCGTGATGGGAAAGCAGGATTGCGCGCTTGTCGCCGATCGCCTTCGAAATGATCTCGCCTTCTTCATTGCCCACCGGCACGCCTGGCCACTCCTTGAGAAACGCGCAGTCGTCGAACAGCGGGCACAGGTCCATGTGCGAGATGGCCAGGGGCACCTCCAGCATCGACAGGGCGGCGCTGTGCAGCGGATGGGTGTGGATGATGCAGTTGACGTCGGGGCGCGCCCGGTACAGCCAGCTGTGGAAGCGGTTGGCCGGGTTGGCCATGCCGCGGCCTTGCAGCACAGTGAGGTCTTCGTCCACCACCAGCAGGTTGGAGGCGGCGATTTCGTCGAAGCCCAGGCCCAGTTGCTGGGTGTAGTACGTACCGGGTTCCTGTGCGCGGGCGGTGATCTGCCCAGCCAGGCCGGAATCGTGGCCGCCGTCGAACAGGATGCGGCAGGTGAGGGCGAGTTTTTGCCGCGGGGTGTAAGTGTTGTCGGCCAACGCCGTCAGCATCTGCTGCTGGGCGAGTTTGACCAGTTGATCCTTGGGGGTGTGCATGGTGGTCGTCATGGGCGGTACCTGCATGGCAAAAGGGGGGGGGCGACGATGGGAGTCGCCAGGACACGTGGCAATATTAATGACACTTTGTGTCATATTCAAGCGCAGCGTGACACAACCCTTCACTTACGTGCAGGCATGCACCGTACCTGTAGGAGTAGGAGCAACTGTCTTGCTCAATTTCTAGCATCTGGCGCACCCCCTGTAGGAGCGGGCTTGCCCGCGAACACGGGCGAAGCCCGTGCCATCCACCGCGCTGGATGCTTCGCGGGCAAGCCTGCCCCTTGGTTCATCGCGTCATGCACCTACACGAAGGTCGCTCAGCCGGGTTGCCGAATCCTCTTGCGTGTACTGCCTGAATGCCTCTGAAATGGCGGTGATCAGCTGCGCGTCGCTGACGGGGTGCAAGCCTGGGAAACGCTTGCCATTGCAGGTGCCGTCATGGGTAAGCACGGCTTCGATACTGGCACGGTTGTCCAGATAAACGTGCCTGATTGCCTGGGCTTCCAGGTCTTTGCTGTGGCCGCAACGCAGCGCATGGTGAATGGCCAGTGCCGCGCCAAGCTCCAGGGCCGGCGTAGCAATGCCGTGCTTGCGGGCGAGTTCGATACTGCTGAGGATGCGTTCGTTGCGTTGCAGCTTGCGCAGGGGGTCGCGGCCGACCCGGGCGCACGGGTCCTTGAACGAGGTTTTGCAGCGCTCGAGGAATGCATCGGCAAAGCGGCTGACCACCTCGGCCATTTGTGGGTACTCGGCCACCAGTGCCGGCGCCACTTCCTGGCGAATCAGGCGCTCGGCCAGCGCACTTACGCGGGCATCGCCCATGCCCTGGCCGAGCCAGGCATGGCCCAACAGGCTGGCGTACCAGGCAATGATCGCGTGTGGGCCGTTCCACAGGCGGTTCTTGATGACCTGGATCTGGGCGATGTCCGGTACCGTCTTCACCTGGCGCAGCCGTTCGAGCAGGTCGCTGCCGCGCTCCACATATAGCGGCATGTCGGCTTCGCTGTTGAACAGCACCAGGTGCAACTGGCTCATCGCGTTGCTGGGCTGTGCAAAGGGTTTGAAGTGGCCGAGCAGCCGTTCGTACTCGGTGAGCGGCGCCGAAGCCTTGCGGGTGGTTGCTGGCTTGTCTTCCAGGCTGTTCTGGAACATCTGCGACTTGATCCGCAGTTGCCGCACCAGCGCGTCATTGCTCAGTTTGGAGACGATGCGGCTGACCACTGTTTCGGCGAAATGGGTTTTTTGCAGCACCTGCTCGCAGATGGCCGGTGGGCACAGTAAGGCCAACTCGGCGCGCACATGCCGGCGCACGAACGCGCCACCGCCAACCTTGTTCAGCACGATCAGCAAGGTCAACTCGCGGCCGCGGCGTTCGAAGCGTTGCAAAAGGCCCTGGGCAATCACCTTGGTCTGGCCCCTGATGGCGTGTTCCGGCAGGCTCAGGCCGATGATTTCGGCAGCGCTGTACATGTCGATCACGGCGGCAGCGTCGTCCAGGTCGATCATGCGCACATTGTCGATGGTCTGGTCGAACGACGTGGCGCCATAGCGCACGCTGTAGCGACCGAAGGCCGTAACGCTTTCGCGCAGCATGCGCGAGCGGGTCGCGGCGATGATTTCACAGGGCCGGGTGTAGCCGTCCCAGTGGGCAAATACCTGGGTCAGGTAACCACCGCCGATGGCGCCGAACCCGTGAATGCCCACGCGGAACTGGTTCAACGAGGCCGGAAACGGCTCGCTCAGCGCCGGCACGCCCAGGTCGGGCACGCACTCGCTCAGGTCGGCGAGAAACTCCGGCATGCTGCGGTAGGCCTTGAGTGCGCCGGCTTTGATCTCGGCAGCGGGCGGCTTGATGTCTTCGATCAAAATTGCCTGGCCTTCGGCACGCATGGCCGAGAGCATGCCGTTTTCCGAATCCTCGACCATGAAGCACTGGTCTGGCGCGCAATTGAGCGCGCGGGCCGCCTTGAGGAATATTTCCGGGTGGGGTTTGCCCTGGCTGACTTCATCGCCACACACGGTGAGGTCGAAGTACTTCAGCACGTTGGCGTTGATCAGGTATTCCTCGGCAATGGCGCGGCGGCTGGAGGTGGCGACTGCCATGGTCAGGCCCGACTTGCGCAGGCGTTCCAGTACCTCCAGCAGGCCGGGCTTGATCGGTACGCCGTGTTTGCGCACGTACTCCAGTTCGAGTTCATCCGCACGCTGGCGAATCTCGGCATACGGGAAGTCTTCACCGTTGTGCGCCTTGGCCAATGCTTCGGCCTTTTTTGCACTGAGGCCGAGCGAGCCGATCAATGTGTGCTCGCCCAGCGCCTTGCCGAAAATTTCCAGCGAGGCCTGTTTCAGCGTCCTGAAGCGCAAGCGCTCGGTGTCGAAGAGGGTGCCATCCATGTCGAAGATGGCGCTGAAGATGCGCTTGCCGTGAAAGAAAAGCATGGGTTGTTGCCCCTTGTCGTTGCGTCAGACATCCCGCCTGTAACAGGCGAGTACGGTGTGTGGACTGCAGCGGTGGGAGTCAGGTAGGGGGCACACGGTCGACAGGGGGGCGGGCGGTGACGCAGAGGTAAGGCGGGGCGGAGCGGGGTGTGCAGAGCAGGTTGGCAAGCTTTAAGGCGAGGCGGGTGGCACATTTGGCCTTGAGGTCACGCCCACTGGCTGCAGTCGGTTTTGCAGGCAGTGGGCGCAAATAGCGATGGATACGTGTGATTCCAGGCATGAGGTGGTTGGCTTCCTTTTAGGTCATGGGTGATCCTTTTTCAGCCTTGCACGTATACGCCGCGACATGCAAGGCTTGGGCTCCCGCGCGTTTTGCGCAACAAGGTGAACCGCAATGACTCAAGCTACCGACCAGGCTTTTTACGACCGCGCCGACGCGCACATCGAACTGGCCAACCAGCAGATCGAAAAGTTCGAAGACCTGGGCAAGGTCAGCGCCTCGCTGACCTTCGGTGCCGCACGCTTCAGTGCCTGGATGAGCGCCCGCAGCTTCAAGAGCGGGGCCGAACTGGGGGCTGCACGGGACGAGATCCTGAAGTACTTCTGCGAGTAGTACCGGATGATGCTGGAGGACAACCTGGACGAGCATATCGAGCATTTTGACCAGTACCTGACGGGCAAGAACGATTGAACCATCTAGCCTGATCGTCGGCGAGCCCGCACCGCGCAGGTTACACGAGGCTAGCGGGCCTTTTTCTCCAGAATCCGTGCCCCGGTACCTTCCTTGGCCAGCACATCCTCGGGGTTGCGCAGCGGGCAGTCTTCCAGCGACAGGCAACCACAACCAATGCAGTTGTCCAGGCTGTCGCGCAGCGCCTCCAGGGTGCGAATGCGCACATTCAGGTCCTCACGCCAGGCCGTGGACATTTCACCCCATTGCGCCGCCGTGAGCTTGCTGTTGGGTGCATAACGGCTGAACGCCTGGCGGATTTCCTCCAGCGGAATACCGGTGCGTTGCGCCACCTTGATGATTGCCAGCGTGCGCAGCACCAGTGAAGGGTAGCGGCGCTGGTTGCCTGCAGTACGCACACTGGCGATCAGCCCCTTGGCCTCGTAGAAGTGCAGCGCAGACACTGCCACGCCGCTGCGTTTGGCCACCTCGCCCACTGTGAGCATCCGTGTGTTGTCTGCTGCCATGGCTGTCGACCTAAAGTTAAGTTGAGCTTTTATAGCCTCGCCAGGACGGCCCCGCAACTGCTTTCCATGAAGCGCGGGCGTGCATGAGCAGAAGCGATCGCTTTCACTCATCATTTCTCGGCCATTTCAACCAAAGTCCCTGTTGGAAATTCTCACTTTATACCTCAACACTTCCAGAAAGAACTTTGGAAACAGCGCGCGCCACCATTCAGGTCGATAGTGGCCGGACCAGCCGTCAATCGTTATCCATCCGTTGTCATGATAAATATAACCTGCAGCGTAAACGTGTTGACTGGCACCGAAGTTCCACAGTTCAGCTCCACTGGGGTGAGTATTCAATTCATTGTCAGTGCGGGCACCAAAAATGACCAGGGTGGGGGTCTTTGCTTGTATGACGTGCGTATATTTGTAAATCCGGTTTGGCTCAATTTTGGAGGTTTCATTTGGCCGGGTGATGATGTTAAGTTTTATGGTGCCATCGCTCAAGCCGTGTAGGCCGTGGCTGGTTTCAAATGGGAGACGTGCAGGTCTATTGTTAGTAAGAGGGTTGACTTTGTCGGGGAGTATGATTTTTCTTTCAGGTCTACTGAATGCATACATGCCATTCCGGAAGTCAGGGTTTGAAAATCCGCCTGAGCTTTTCGAAAAGAAACGGGCTAGTCCCGAGGATGCCTGGGGAGGCGGTCTAAAGACCGAAAGCGGGTTCCTCCCACTGGGGTCTTTTGCATTGACAGGATCGTTCAGGCAGTAGGCGTAGGGGTTATGGCCGCCTTTGAGAAAAGGGCTCCAGCGGTCCGGGCTGATGAATCGCATCAGGCGTGGGTTATAGATGCGGTGCCCGTTTCCGAGGGCGTAGCATTCCAGCGCAGCTGAAAAAAATTCACCATTGAAACCCAATGCCGCGGTTGGCTCTGGGTTAGCGTTTCGAAAGCCATAGGGCGTGTAGTTGCCGGGTTGGCCTTCAATACGCACCAATGTTTTGTTTGCTGGCATATTGTTTGCTTCGCTATTGTCCCGCAGCCGCTTTATCTGATAGTTGGTTGGCGCGCCGCATAAGCAGCAGCTACTACCGATGAGGAGAGCGCCCCGGAGGCCGCAGCCCAGGAGGAGGAGCCTACGTTTGCGGCCACCGCTTTTACATCAATGCTGAGCTTGCTAAAGAACTCCACTGCGAATTGCAAGCTTTCAAAGGGAGGCAAGAAGTGTCCGGAATGGTTATTGACATAGAACTTGCCGTCTTTTATGTAGAGATATCCTGCGGTGAGGACTTCGTTACTGGAACCAGGGCGCCAATGGCTGCGCTCAGCGACTGCGGCGTGAGCGGGTGAGCGTCCGGAGAAGGTGGTGGCGATATAGAGGGTGTTACGTTCGGTAAATGTAAATTTATGGTCATATGTTGAGGTGATGTGGCGTAGATCGCCTATGCTTGACACCTCTGTAGTGGAGAGGGTGGATTTTGAGAGTCCTTGGTCTAGGAATGTCAGCTCAGATTTAAGTTTCGAAGGTTGGCGGTTTATTAGTGTGGCTATACCTCTAAAAAAACCTTTTCTGGAGGTGTTAAAGGCTGTAAGCAATCCCATGTTTGCTCCTCTTGTAGCTATCTGGAACTTTCCACTGGGGTCTGTTGCATTGATAGGGTCGTTCAGGCAATAGGCATAGGTATTGATACCCCCTTTTAGGAAAGGGCTCAAGGTATCCGGGCTGATAAAACGCATCAGGCGCGGATTATAGAATCGGTGCCCGTTTCCGAGGGCGTAGCATTGGAGCGCAGCAAAAAGAAACTCACCATTGAACGCCAATGCTGCAGTAGGCTCTGCGTTAGCGTTTCGCAAGCCATAGGGTGTGTAAGTGCAGGTGCTGCTCATTGCGGGAATCATCGAGTTTTTGTACGTAGGCATGGCCTTGACTCCATTGGCTATAAAGTGTGGAAACGACTTTTCTCGTCTCCAACGGAATGCTCAGCGTTGCCCGTTATTTTTAGCTGCGCGAGCCTACGTTTTTAACCACAGTGACCACTATGATATTGAGCGCTCCAAACCGGGCTTGTGCGATTTCCAAACGATCAGGGTGAGGCAGAAAGTGGCCTGAATGGTTATTGATATAAAGGGTGCCGTCTTTAAAGAATATATGGCCTGCCGCAAGTACTTTGTCGCTGGCGCCGGGATCGGAGTCGCTAAGTTCTGCGATACTGGCGTGAGAGGGGGCGTTGCGGTCAGTGGTGGAGCTGCCAATCATGATTTTTTCGTCTGTCACTACATACTTGTGACGATTTGATGCATCGAGATCGGCCAGGCTATGCACGCTCTTCACCTCTTTGAAAATGGTGGAGACGTTTTTTATTACTCGCTTTAAGTGGTGAACTTCAGGCTGAAGGTCTTCTGCGAAACGGTTGAATAGTGTTCTCCCGGAAGCTGTGATGCTTTTTGTTGTCGTTATGTAGTTTCCAGCCGTGCTTAACATACGTTGGGCTCCCTGCATGAAAACCGGTCTGAACATGCTCTGGGTTCTCTGTATAACAGGCCCGGCGGGTGATCGCCCACGGGGGTCTTTTGCATTGACAGGATCGTTCAGGCAGTAGGCGTAGGGGTTAAGGCCGCCTTTGAAAAAGGGGCTCCAGCGGTCCGGGCTGATGAATCGCATCAGGCGCGGGTTATACAATCGGTGCCCGTTTCCGAGCGCGTAGCATCCAAACGCAGTAGAAAGAAATTCACCGTTGAAACCCAATGCTCCAGTTGGCGCCGCGCTAGCGTTTCGAAAACCATAGGGTGTGTAGGCACGTGGTTGACCTTTTAGCAGGGGTATCTGTGTAGGGTTGGAGCCAGGGGGGGCAGGCCGCTGGGCTTTCAAAGTGCTTGGCTTGTCCGGGCTCGGCACGTGCTTCAGCGTCATGTTCACTGGCATATTACTGACCGCGCTGCTCTAGTTATTGGTGTGTAGAGGTAATTGTTTTTAATCTATTCGACATTCATGTAATAGGGTCAACCCTGACGCCTATAATAGTCGCCAAGTGCATATGTAGTGCACTTCGGGTCTCGTCTGGTCCTGTGAAGGAGAGGATTCTATATGCACCATTCTTAAGGGATATCACCCCTTCGTTAATGGCCCTTCCATTTTCGAGGCCGGCGGGTGGAGGGTGATGCCCGTCACGCTGCACGCTAAGCGGTAGAACATCTGTATTGTCAAATGTAAAGTTGCGCGGGCGTTTCCAATTAATTGCACTCTGCAGTTCTAAGGCGGTTTTTATGGGTATGTATCGGGTGTCGACAATGGAACCCCTGCCAACGGCGGCAGTGCTGTTGCTTTCTGCTGATGCTTTAATACCAAACATTTTCAAAAAGCCGCTGCGCGTTTGAGCCGCCTCTGAGACTTTCTGTGAGAAAGGCCGGCTGAACATATTCATGGGGTTTTGTGTAACAGCCCTGCTGAACATCTTCAGGGGGCTTTGTGCAACAGCCCGGCTGAGCAGGCGCGTGGTTCTCTGCACAACAGCCCTGGTGGGCCATCTCCCACTGGAGTCTTTTGCATTGACAGGGTCATTCAAGCAGTAAGCATAGGTATTAAGACCACCCTTTGAAAAAGGGCTCCAGCTGTCGGGGCTGATGAATCGCATCAGGCGGGGACTATAGATGCGGTGTCCATTGCCGAGGGCATAACACTCCAGTTCAGCTGAAAGATATTCACCCGTGAAGCCTAACGTACCGACCGGATGGGTTTTGGTGTTTCGAAAGCCGTAGGGGGAGTAGCAACCTGGCTGGGCTTTTGCCAGGTGCGAATGTGTGGGGGCAGCACCTGAGTGGCCAGAAACCTGAATGTTCCCATTGCTCTGGTTGGCCGGTTTTTGGCTTGCGGAAATCGTTGAGGTCTTTTCCGTTGCCATACAGTTGACTCCGCCAAATCTGTTCCTTGGCGTGAGTGTATGTTGAAAGGTGTAGGCACAAAACTGGTAAAACTGCCAGGCCATTCAGCCTTCAACATCCAAGGGAATACGGCTTATACCGCTCGACCTGCTTTGCAATCTGCACGCCTTTGCATCGCTGTCCATCCGCTATTTGTACTGCTTTGCTGCCCCTGCCTGTTGACCTCAAGTTAAGTTGAGCTCTTAAAGTCCTGCCCGATCTTTCGCAACCGCTTTCCCTGATGATCGGAGCTGTGCATGAACAAACGGACGTTACTGGCCTGGTCTGGCGTTGTAGCTGGTGTGCTGGCCGCAGCCTATGTGTTGGTCGGCAGTGGTTCGGCACCACCGGTTGCGGCGGCGTGGCCGGCGACCAAGGTGGCGCTGGCTACGGCCGAGCAGGTGCAACTGGCGCGGCAACACTTTGCCTCAGGGGAACTGGAGGCCGTCAACCAGGTGCAGGTGGCAGCTGAAACGGCGGGGCGTATCACCCGCATCGCTTTCGAGTCCGGGCAGGCGGTAACGGCCGGGCAGTTGCTGGTGCAGCTCAACGATGCCCCCGAGCGGGCCTTGCGGGTACAGTTACGGGCCAAACTGCGCAACGCCGAGGTGGTGTTGCAGCGCAGCCGCAAACTGCGGGCGATGAATGCCGTGTCGCAGGAGCTGCTGGACAACGCCGCCACGGCCGCAGACGTGGCCAGTGGGGAACTGCAGCATGTCGAGGCGCTGATCGCGCAAAAGGCCATCCGCGCACCGTTTGCCGGCAAGCTAGGCATCCGTCGGGTGCATCAGGGGCAGTACCTTGCCGCTGGCGACACCCTTGTCAGCCTGGCCGACATCAGCCAGTTGCACGTCAATTTCGCCCTGGGCGAGCAGGCCGCCCCTGAGGTGCGCCTCGGCCAGAGGGTGGCGTTGAAGGTGGATGCCGTGCGTGGCCAAGGCTTCGAGGCCAAGGTGGTGGCCGTCGACCCGGTGGTCAGCAAGGCGCGCCTGGTGCAGGTGCAGGCGGCCTTGGCAAACCCGGGTGGGCAGTTGCAGCCGGGCATGTACGCTAGCGTGCGGTTGGACGCTGCGCAGCCTTCTACGGTAGTGGCCGTGCCGGAAACCGCGATCACCTACACCGCCTACGGTCAGACGGTGTTTGTCGCAACCCGCGACGCGCAGCATGGCACACGGGTCAGCCGGGTGCGGGTAACCACCGGCGAGCGCTGGCAGGGGCGGGTAGAGGTAACCTCCGGCCTGGCGCCCGGTGACCGGGTGGTGGTTTCCGGCCAGCTGAAGTTGAGCGACGGCATGCCGGTCGAGCCGGTGGCACATGACAGCCTGCAGGCCAACCTGGGAGGGCGGCAGCCATGAAGTTCACCGATCTCTTCGTGCGCCGCCCGGTGCTGGCGCTGGTGGTCAGCAGCCTGATCATCCTGCTGGGGCTGTTTGCCATGGGCAAGCTGCCGATTCGCCAGTACCCACTGCTGGAAAGCTCGACCATCACCATCAGCACCGAGTACCCCGGTGCCTCCGCCGAGCTGATGCAGGGCTTTGTCACCCAGCCGATCACCCAGGCAGTGTCGTCGGTCGAGGGCATCGACTACCTGTCCTCGTCGTCGCAGCAGGGGCGTAGCCTGATTACCTTGCGCATGCTGCTCAACCGCGACTCGACCCAGGCGCTGGCCGAGACCATGGCCAAGGTCAACCAGGTGCGCTATCGCTTGCCGGAGAAGGCCTATGACCCTGTGGTAGAGCTGTCGGCGGGGGATTCCACAGCCGTGGCCTACGTGGGTTTTGCCAGCGACAGTATGTCGATACCAGAGCTGAGCGATTACCTGTCGCGGGTGGTAGAACCCCAGTTCTCCGGCATCGACGGCGTGGCCAAGGTGCAATCGTTCGGTGGCCAGCGCCTGGCCATGCGCCTGTGGCTAAACAGCGAGCAGATGGCCGGGCGCGGCGTGACCGCTGCGGACGTGGCGCAGGCGGTGCGTGCCAACAACTACCAGGCCACACCGGGCCAGGTGCGCGGGCAGTACGTGCTGGCTGATATTCAGGTGGACACCGACCTGACCCGGGTCGAGGATTTCCGTGAGCTGATCATCCGCAACGATGGCACCGACCTGGTGCGCCTGCGCGATGTCGGCACCGTCGAACTGAGCGCGGCGGCTACCCAGACCAGCGCCACCATGGACGGCAAGCCCGCCGTGCACCTGGGCTTGTTCCCCACGCCGACCGGCAACCCGCTGGTGATCGTCGAAGGCATCCGCCAGTTGCTGCCGCAGATCCAGCAGACCTTGCCGCCCGGTGTGACAGTGGCGTTGGCTTATGAGACCGCGCGCTTCATCGATGCGTCGATCCACGAGGTGCTGCGCACTCTGATGGAGGCGATGTTGATTGTGGTGCTGGTGATATGGCTGTGCCTGGGCTCGCTGCGCAGTGTGCTGATCGCGGTGGTCGCCATTCCGTTGTCGATGCTCGGCGCGGCGGGCCTGATGCTGCTGTTTGGCTTCAGCCTCAACCTGTTGACCCTGCTGGCGATGGTGTTGGCCATCGGCCTGGTAGTGGACGACGCCATCGTGGTGGTGGAAAACGTGCATCGCCATATCGAAGAGGGTAAGTCGCCGGTTGCGGCGGCATTGGCCGGGGCGCGGGAAATTGCCGGGCCGGTGATTGCCATGACCCTGACCCTGGCCGCGGTCTATGCACCGATCGGGCTGATGGGCGGGCTGACCGGCACGCTGTTCCGCGAGTTTGCCCTGACGCTGGCGGGGGCGGTGATCGTGTCTGGCATTGTCGCGCTGACCTTGTCGCCGGTAATGAGCTCGCTGCTGCTGCAACCCGGCCAGCAGCACGGCGCCATGGCCAGCCTGGCCGACCGCGTATTTGGCCTGTTGACCGGTGCCTATGCCAGGGTGCTGGCATACACCCTGGCGCATCGCTGGATCAGTGGCAGCGTAGCGCTGCTGGTGTGCCTGAGCCTGCCCTGGCTGTACCTGCTGCCCCAGCGCGAGCTGGCCCCACCCGAGGACCAGGCGGCGGTGCTGACGGCGATCAAGTCGCCGCAGCATGCCAGCCTGGATTATGTCGAGCGCTTTGCCCTGCACCTGCACCAGGTGATGACGTCCATCGATGAAACCACCGACACCTGGATCATCAACGGCACCGATGGCCCGGCTGCCAGCTTTGGTGGCATCAACCTCAGCGCCTGGCAGGCCCGCGAGCGGTCTGCCGCTCAGGTGCAGGCGCAGTTGCAGCAAGCTGTGGCGGATATCGAAGGCAGCAGTATCTTCGCCTTCCAGGTAGCGTCGCTACCGGGCTCCAGTGGTGGGCTACCGGTGCAGATGGTGCTGCGCAGCGCTCAGGATTACCCCGAGTTGTACCAGACCATGGAAGTGCTCAAGCAACGTGCCCGTGACAGCGGCCTGTTCGCTGTGGTGGACAGTGACCTCGACTACAACAACCCGGTGGTCAAGGTGCGCGTCGACCGCGCCAAGGCCGCCAGCCTGGGCATCAGCATGCAGGCCATCGGCGAGTCGCTGGGTGTACTGGTGGGTGAGCAGTACCTCAACCGCTTTGCCTTGTTCGGGCGCTCCTACGACGTGATCCCGCAGAGTATCCAGGACCAGCGCCTGACGCCGGCCGCGCTGAATCGCCAGTACGTGCGGGCCGAGGACGGCAGCCTGGTGCCGCTGGCCACTGTGGTGCGCCTGGATATCGAGGTTGCGCCCAACCGCCTGTTGCAGTTCGATCAGCAGAACGCCAGCACCTTGCAGGCGATCCCGGCGCCGGGTGTGTCGATGGGCAATGCCGTGGCATTTCTCGAACAGCTCACTGCCGAACTGCCGCCAGGCTTCAGCCATGACTGGCAATCGGAATCGCGCCAGTACGTGCAGGAGGGCTCTGCCCTGATGTGGGCGTTTCTGGCTGCGTTGGTAGTGATCTACCTGGTGCTGGCGGCACAGTACGAAAGCCTGGTCGACCCGTTGATCATTCTGGTAACCGTGCCGTTGTCGATCTGTGGTGCGCTGCTGCCGCTGGCACTGGGCTGGGCGACGCTGAACATCTACACACAGATAGGCCTGGTGACGCTGATCGGCCTGATCAGCAAGCACGGCATTTTGATGGTGGAGTTTGCCAACGAGATCCAGGTGCGCGACAACCTCGACCGTGCCACGGCTATCGTCCGCGCTGCGCAGATACGCCTGCGGCCGGTGCTGATGACCACGGCGGCGATGACTTTCGGCGTGCTGCCGCTGCTGTTCGCCAGTGGCGCGGGGGCTAACAGCCGGTTCGGACTGGGGGTGGTGATTGTGTGCGGGATGCTGGTAGGCACCTTGTTCACGTTGTTCGTGCTGCCGACGGTGTATGGGTGGCTGGCGCGAGATCATCGGGTGGTGTCGGTACGGAGCCAGCAATTGATTGAGGCTGAACAGCAATTGCGGCCCTGAGCGGCCTAGTATGCATGGGATCAGGCGGGCGAGCGGTCGCGGCGCATCTGGGTGACCAGGGTAAAGCGGTCATCCGGGTGCACCGTTTCGGAAACTGCCATCAAGTCGCCGTTTTCCTCGCGGTAATGGCGGATGATCTTCAACCCCGGTGAGCCCGCCTCGGCCTTCAGTGCCCGGGCCAATTCCACCGTCAGCAACACCGCGCGCACCTGCTGATCGACCACGGCAATTGCCCGGCCATAGTGTTGCTCGATCAACCCGGCAATCAGTTGGTTGGGGTGCTTGCGGGCCTGCTCGATCACGTCGGCATAGTCGCGCTGCGCATACACATCGGTCCAACAGAGCGGCGCGGCAGATTGTGCCCGATCAACGCGCATGCTTGACACGCAGAAGTAGTGCTCCCCCGGCACCAGGCCCAGCCGCGCCGCTTCGGCCAGGTCGGCGACGAAGTGGCGCACGTCCTGGATTTCCCGTTGCTGGGTTTCTGCCAGGAACGCAAGGTCGGCCACGCTGGCCAGCGATTGTGTATAGCCGCCGCGTGGGCTGCTGGCTTCGACCCGGGTACCAATACGCTTGCGCCGCGACACCAACCCTTGGTTGAGCAACTGGTCGATGGCTGCGCGCACCGTATGCCGGCTGACACCGTACAGGTCACACAGCTCGAACTCGGTTGGCAGCAGGCTGCCCACCGGGTATTGGCCACTGGCGATGCCATCCATCAAGTGCTTTGCCACGGTGGCGTAGCGCGTCGGGTTCATGCTGCTGCTCTCTCTCGCACATGTCGTCGGCTGATAGTGTATCAGCGACACGCTTTTGGGCGTTTGGCCGGCCACACACGACGATACAGGCGTCAACTCTGCTGTTTCGACCGTAGCAACAGCGCTGCCAGCGCACACCCCACCAACGCCAGGCAGGCCAGGGAAAACGCATCGCTGTAGGCCGCCAGGGATTACCCAGTTACCCCCCTCGCTGCTGACCCGCATCACGCCGCTGGCGGCGTAGATCAGCTGGTCTTCGGCGTGGCAGTGGCTGGGCACCTCATCGCCGTGGCCGTAATCCATTCCCAGTGCTTGCATGCAGATACCCTCGATATTGGATCCGATTATACGGCGGTGAATCTTTAGCGAGGTTGCGAAAGGGGGGGCCGGGAATGGATTGTCATGAAGGAAAATGGCTTTGGGGTGGGTAAAACTGGCGAATTATTGTTGTCAGGCGGGCAGGCTCATGTGCAGCAACGGGAATGGCCGGCCTTCGCCATCCAGCGGTGAGCGGCCCGTCGTGACAAAGCCGTAGTGCTGGTAGAACCCGACTGCCTGCGGGTTCTGTTCGTTGACATCGACGCTTAGCGTGCTGCGCGGCTGGCGGCCGAAATCCAGCAGTGCGCGGCCAATGCCCTGGCCGTGGCGCTCGGGGTCGACGAAGAGCATTTCCACGTGGTTTTCATTGAAACCGATAAAGCCCAGCGGCTGGTCATCGGTGTTTGCCGCAACCCACAGGTCGACGGCCGGGAAGTACACATCGCGCAGTTGTGGCAGCAGCGCGTCGATGTCGGACGGTTGCAGAAAGTGGTGCGTCGCGCGCACCGCGCGCAGCCAGATGTCGAGCAGCTGCGGGTAGTCTGCAGCGATGCCTTGGCGAATGATCATGAGGTCATCCTGAATTGAATGTATTGATGGCGGATGAGCACGCCAGAAGGTGGCGGCCATGCGGGGGTCGGCTTCATGAATGACCGCTTCGCGATTCAACGCCTGGGCGGTGCACGGCAGGGGAGGCCGGGAGGGAAGATTGCCGGAGGTTACCCGGATTGTGCCGTGTGGGGCAAGGCTGCTGCGTTTCGGGCTTCCGGTTTTGACTCGACCGCAAGCCACATCGGTGCTGGAATTGAACCCGCACAACTGCAACCGACCGGGAGCGTCAATGAACCGCAACGAACTGCGCAAAGCCGATATCAACCTGATGGTGGTATTCGAAGCCCTGATGCAGGAGCGCAACCTCACCCGTGCCGCCGAAAAGCTGTTCATCGCGCAACCCACGGTCAGCGCCGCGCTCGCCAGGTTGCGGGCGATGTTCAACGACCCGTTACTGATCCGCGTGGGCAACCGCATGGAACCGTCGGCCAGGGCCGAAGAAGTGATCAAACACCTCACCCCGGCGCTGGATGCGATGTCCATCGCCCTCAGCCTGTCCCATGACTTTGACCCGGCCACCAGTAACATGACGTTCCGAATCGGGTTGTCCGATGACGTGGAGTCGGGGTTGCTGCCACCCCTGCTGCGGGCCCTGCGCGTGGAGGCACCGAACGTGGTGGTGGTTGTGCAGCACGTGGATTACTGGCGTATACCGGACTTGCTGGCAGCCGGCGATGTTACGGTCGGCATCAGCCAGACCAAGGGGCTGCCGGCCAATGCCAAGCGCAAGGTGCTGCGTTCCATGCAAGGGAGGGTTGTGCGGGCCGACAAGTCGGCCACGCCCTTGACGCTGGATGAGTTCTGCACCCGCCCGCACGTTCAGGTATCGCCCACTGCCAACACGCAAGGCGTGGTCGATGACTGGCTGAAAGAAATCGGCCGCGAACGCAAAGTGGTGTTGTCGGTGCCGCAGTTCAGTTCCTTGCCGGCAATTCTGGCCGGTACCGACCTGCTGGCCTGCTGCCCGGACTACGCCGCACATGGCATGGAGCGCTGGGGCAACCTGCAGGCCGAGACGCTACCGTTCAAGGCTGCTGCGCTGGAGTTGGCCATGGTCTGGTTGAGCACCACTGACAGCGACCCTGCCGAACGCTGGTTGCGTAGCCGCCTGGAACATTACATGGGCGGCGAGCGTCAGGTGGCCATCGGGTGCTAGCTGCGATCGTAGCTGTGTGCGGGCATTACCGCACATTCACCGCTGCGCCAAAGGCCGGCCGGCCCGGGAAAAAAGGTGGGTGTGGTTGGTATTGGTGGCCTAGGCCATAGGAGGGCCCCTAGGGCAAGGCGAAAAGGTTACAGCAATGCTGATGCTTCTCGCGATGCCCTTTTTGATGCAGGACGGCCTGCCTCAGAACGCCCCTTGCAACGTCACCATGAAGTTACGTGGTTCGCCATAGAAGTTGCCCCACGCCGGCGCGCCGATGGTGGCGTAGTACTTCTTGTCGAACAGGTTGTTGCCGTTGAGGGCAACGGTCCAGTTCTGGTCCAGGCGGTATTGCACGCGACCGTTCCACACGGTGTAACCGGCCTGCTCGACACGGGTGCCGCGGGTAGTGCGGAAGTTTTCGCTCTGGCTGTTAAGGCCCGCGCCCAGCGTCCAACGTTCAAGCGCACCGCCAAGCTGGTAGTCACCCCACACCTTGAGCATGTGCCGCGGGATGAAGCTGGAGGTGAAGGTCAGCTCGGTTGGGTCGGTGTCTTCGATGGTTTTCAGGTATTTGGTCTGGGTGTAGGTGTAGCCTGCCAACAGTTGCAGGCGCTCGATGGGCGAGCCGCTGATCTCGGCTTCGAAGCCCTGCGCACGGACCTTGCCGCTGTCGGTGTAGCAATAGCCGTCGCCGGACGGGCAGGTTTCGACGAAATCGCTTTCCGCGCGGTGATTCTCGATCGTGCGGAACAGGTTGAACGACGTATTCAACGCGCCCTCAAGCAGCTCGCCCTTGATGCCAATCTCGTAGTTGGCACCGGTCTTGGGCTGCAGGGACTGTCTTTCTGCGTTCATCTTCTCGCTTTGCGGCTGAAAGATGTCAGCGTAACTGGCGTAGGCGGTCCACTGGTCGTTCAGGTCGTACAGCACGGCGGCGAACGGCGTGACCTGGCCGTTTTCCTGGCTGCGGTTGTTCACCCAGTATTCATAGCGCTGGGTGTAGGAATCGCTCTTGTTGCGGTACCAACTGACCCGTGCGCCCAGTACCAGGGTCAGCGGTTCTGCCAGCTTCAGGCGCAGGTTGGCGTAGGTGCCATACTGGGTCGTAGTGGAGTCGGTGGGAATGCTACCGCCTCGCAGGGGGAAGACCAGGTAATCGGCCTTGGACGGGTGCGGGAAGTCCGCCGACGGGGCGAACGGGTTCTGGCTACCGCTCAACCCCATGAGCGCGAAGTAGTCATGGGTTTTCTGACGGCTGGCGTTGGCACCGATGATCAGCTCGTGCTGCAGGCCGAAGGCTTCGAACTTGCCATCGACGTAGCTATCGAAGCCATAGTCATCCTGGTCGTAGTCGAAACGGCCGGCATAGCGGCCGATGCTGGCGCTGGTGGCGCCGACCGGTATCGAACCTTCGGAATAGCCGTATTCGATGTTCTGGTTGTTGTGGGTGTAGACCGAGGCGAAGTTCAGCGTCCAGTCATCGTTGAAACGGTGCTTGAGGTCGGCAAAGCCGGTAATGCGCTGGCTTTGCAGGTCGTTCCAGCTGGCACCCAGGCAGGTGGAGCGGGACAGCTTCAGGTCGCTGCCATCGGCATAGCGTGGCAGACCGTGGTAGCACGGTGTGGCATCGACATCCTCGTAGGCCAGGCCAAAGCCCAGGGTAGTGTCGGGGCTGACATCCCAGTCGATGGCGCCGTACAGTATCTGGTCCTGGCGCTTGGCCGTGTCATAGAAGTACTGACGGTCCTGTAGCGCCGCCACGGCCCGGCCACGCAGCGTGCCGGATTCGTTGAGCGGGCCGCCCACATCGACCTGGCCACGGTAGTTGTCCCAACTGCCAGCAGACAGGGTGACGGTGGTAGCGGCCTTTTCCTGGCCTCGCTTGCGTACGAAATTGACGCCACCGGCGGATGAGCCCGAGCCCTTCATCATGCCGGCCGCGCCCTTGAGAATTTCGACACGGTCATAGAACGCCATGTCGCTGGAAAAGCTGTTGGCCTGTACGTAGTTACCGCCCACGTCCAGTGGCACGCCGTCGTACTGATACTGGCCGTCCAGGTTGAACCCGCGGGAGTAGAAGTACTTGCCGCCCATGGGTGAGTCATAAACGGTGATGCCCGGGGTTTTGTCCAGCACCTGTTCCAGGGTGTTGAGGTTCTGGTCGTCGAGCATCTTGCGGGTCATTACGGTGACCGACTGCGGGGTTTCCTTGAGCGTGTGCACGCCCTTGCCGATGGTCACTGCGCGGGCGGTGTACGACAGGGTACCCTCGCTGGTCGCATCCAACCGGTTGGCGTCGATGTTCAGCGGCCCCAGTTCCATGGCCGAGCCGTTGTCTGCCGGCATCAGCACATAGCCACCGTTGCCCTGGCGTTGCGCCTGCAAGCCACTGTTGCCCAACAACCGCACCAAGGCTTCCTCGACGCTGTAGCTGCCCTCCAGGCCTGCGCTGTTCAGGTTGCGGGTTTGTGCGGTGTCGAACGAAATGGTCACGCCCGCCTGCACGCCAAACTGGGTGATGGCATTGCCCAGAGGGCCAGCGGGGACGTGGTAGGCGATCTGGCTTTGGGCCATGGCCTGGGTCGGCATCAGCAGCAGGCCCGGCGCGCTGGCCAGGGACATGCCGAACAGCACCAGGCGTACGGCCTGGCTCAGCTTGGTTGCAGGGGTGGGGTGCAAATGGGGCATTACGTGATCCTTCCGTGTCATGGCAGAAAGTCGCTGTCGTCGCGGCTTGTGTCAGGGACGGACGAGAATCGAAATCAGCAAGATTTCACTGAAAGTTTTTTACTTGTTGCTCACGCAGGCTCCACGCTCACCCAGTAACGGCTGAGGTAGCGCACCTTCACGGGCAGGGTTTTCGGCAGGTTGGCCAGGGCGATATCGGTGTCATCGATGCGGAACGCGCCGGAAATGCTCATGGCCTGGATCGATGAGGCACAGCGCAACACCCCTGGTCGGTAGCGCCCCAGCTCTTCGATGAAATCGCCCAGGCGCCAGTCGTTCACGCTCAGCATGCCCTGCAGCCAAGCTGTGGAGTCGGCGGGCAGGGCATGCGGGCTGGCGACGTCATCCCGGTCAAAACTCACCTGCTGCCCGGCTTGCAGTTGCAGCACCCGGTCGAGGTGGTGTTGCGGGCGAACCTCGACGCTGGCTTGCAGCACCCCCACGCGTGTCTGCTGCGCCAGCTTGCGAACACTGAACCCGGTACTGCGGGCAAGCGTGCTGCCGTCCTCGGTATGCACGATGAACGGGCGTTGTAGCCTGTCGCTGACCGGCCTGACCAGGATCTCCCCCTGGTAAAGCTGGATAGCCCGTACCTTGGCGTCATAGCGCACGTCCAGCGCGGTACCCACGTTCAGTTCCAGCTGCGAGCCGTCCGCCAGTTGCAAGGTGCGTCGTTCACCCGTGCCGGTGCGTTGCTGGGCCAGCAGCGCACGATAGGGCAGCTGTTCGGCCGCCAGCCAGCTACCGCCCCCCATGGCCATCAGCAGGCCCAGCACTTTCAGCACGTCGCGGCGCTGCGCCTGGGCTGCACCCAGGCTGGACAGCGCCGCCTGCGCCGGCACCATGGCCCATTGCTGCTGGAGTTTTTCCACGCGTGCCCAGGCGGCGGCATGTTGCGGGCTGGCCTGCAGCCACTGCCGCCAGGCTTGGTTGCGGGCCTCGTCGCGGGCACCGTCGTTGAGCTGCACATACCAGGTGGCGGCGGCTTCGAGTGTCTTGAGTTCCATGTGCTCAGCCTTCGACTGCCAGCAGGCAGCGGGTCATGGCCTTGATCAGGTGATTCTTGATGGTGGTGACCGATACGCCGAATCGCTCGGCCGCCGCCCCATAAGTCAGGCCTTCGAGTTGCACGGCAAGGAAGATGGCGCGGGTCTTGGCGCCCAGTTCGTCGAGCAGGTTGTCTACCGCTACCAGCATTTCGATGATCGACAGGCGCACTTCTGGTGAGACTTCCACCGGCTCCGGGCGAAGGGCCAGGGCTTGCAGGTAGGCCTGTTCGATGGTGCGGCGGCGGACTTTGTCGATCAGCAGCGAACGGGCGATGGCGCTCAAGTAGCTGCGGGGCTCGCGGATCGGCAACTGATTACGGGCGGTCATCACCCGCAGGAAGGTGTCGTGTGCCAGGTCCGAAGCATCGGCAGCGTTGCCCAGGCGTGCGCGCAGCCAGCCTTTGAGCCAGCTATTGTTCTCGCTGTACAGCTGGTGCAGGGCCTGGGGATCGAGCGTCGACATGCGTCAAGACCGGAATATTAATGGGAATTGATCGCATTGTCGTGGGCCCAGTCATCTATTGCAAGCAGCTTGCTCTGTGGGAGCGGGTTTACCCGCGAAAAATTTAACGCGGTGGATGGCACCGGCTTTGCCGGTGTTCGCGGCTAAACCCGCTTCTACAGGGATCGCGCCAGCTCAATAGATTTGTTTAACAAGCCTAAGGGGCAGGGATTAGAAACCCGCCTCCAGGCCCAGCAGGTCCTGCACGGTCTGCCGGCGGCGGATCATCCGAAGCGCGCCGTTCTCGATCAGGAACTCTGGCAGCAACGGCCGGCTGTTGTAGTTCGACGACATCGACGCACCATAAGCACCTGCATCGTGAATTACCAGCAGGTCACCCACCTGTGCCTGGGGCAGGTCTTGCGGGGTCAGTTCCTGATCATCCTGGGTGAACACGTCACCCGACTCGCACAGCGGCCCGGCCACGACGGTCGGCTGGCGTGGGCGGTCGACCGGCTGGCCGCTGGCATCGAGCAAGGTCATGCCGTGGTAGGCACCGTACATGGCCGGGCGCATCAGGTCATTGAAGCCGGCGTCGATCATGACGAAGGTATTGCGGCCCACTTGCTTGACGGCCCGTACTTCGGCCACGAGGAAGCCAGACTCGGCCACCAGGAAGCGCCCTGGCTCGATTTCCATGCGCACGGGGTGGCCGAGCATCGCTTCGATTTCCTTGCGCGCCACTGCCCAGGTCTGGGCGTAGCGTTGCAGGTCGACCGGCTTGTCGGTGCTGCGGTATGGAGTGGAAAGCCCGCCACCGATGGAGAAAGCCTCGATGTCCACACCCAGGCGACCGATCAGCTCAATCATCGAGCGGGCCACCTGCTCCAGGTGCTGGTAATCCACCCCGGAGCCGATGTGCATGTGCACGCCCACCAAGTGCAGGCCATGGTCCTTGATCACCGCCAGTGCCTCGTCCAGCTCTTCATGCCAGATGCCGTGCTTGCTGTTTTCGCCGCCGGTGTTGGTCTTGCGGCTGTGGCCATGGCCGAAGCCAGGGTTGATGCGGATCCACACACGGTGGCCCGGGGAGCGTTCACCCAACTGGCGCAGCATGTCGATGGAGCCGGCATTGACTTCGATCTTTTCTGTCACCACCCGCTCCAGGGTCGGGCGGTCCAGCGCATCACAGGTCAGTACCACGCCTGCCGGGTCACCCCCGACGCTGGCACCGGCAGCGAAGGCCCGCTCCATCTCACCCAGTGACACCGCGTCCAGCACCAGGCCGTGGGCGCGCATCAGCCGCAGCACATGCAGGTTGGGGTTGGCTTTCTGGGCGAAGCGAACGGTGTCGAACACCTTCAACTGTTCGACACGTTCGGCGATGGTGCGGGTGTCGTACGCCCACAGCGGCGAGCCATGCTGGCGGACAGCTTCGGCCAGGAGGGTGAAGGGTGCGGTCATGGTGGCGCTGCTCCTCTATGAAAGGCCCAGAGCATGGGGCAAAGAAGGAATTCAGAAAAATAGCTATTTTTCTGTTGGCTATTCATATTTGATATGCCCATTGCCGACTCACCGGGTGTTGCCGTGAAACTGTCCGTCCGCCATATCGAAGTGTTCCGCGCCATCATGGCCGCGGGCAGTGTCACGGGCGCGGCGCGCCTGCTGTTCACCTCGCAGCCCACCGTCAGCCGCGAGCTGGCGCGGCTGGAACAGGTGACCGGGCTGAACCTGTTTCAGCGCGAGGGCGGGCGGCTGGTGGCGACGGCCCAGGCCTTGCTGCTGATCGAGGAGGTCGAACGCGCTTACGTCGGGCTTGAGCGCATCGACCGCTTTGCCCAGGCCATCCGCAATTTCGAGCAGGGCCGGCTGGCCATCACCTGCCTGCCGTTGTTCTCGCAAACCCTGCTGCCCAAGGCTTGCCTGCGCTTTCACCAGCAACACCGGGGGGTGAGCGTGAGCATCCTGGCGCAGGAGTCGCCATTGCTGGAGGAGTCGCTGGTTGCCCAGCAGCATGACCTGGGCCTGACCGAGGTCGAGCAGATACCGCGCGGTGCTTATGGTGAACTGCTGTTCAGCGCCAACATGGTGTGCGTGCTGCCCAAGCACCACCCGTTGCAGGCCAAGGCCGAGCTGGATTTGAGTGATTTCCACCAGGTCGACTTTATCAACCTGGCCAGCCTGGACACATACCGCCAGCGGCTGGATCAGCATTTCCGTGCTGCGGGGGTGAACCGCCGCACGGTCATTGAGACCACCAGCGCTGCCTCCGTGTGCGCCATGGTCAGGCAGGGCCTGGGGGTGGCGATCATCAACCCGCTGAGCGGGTTGGAGGCGGCGCAGGGCGGGTTGCCGATCCGCAGGCTAAAGGTGTCGGTGCCCTACCAGGTGATGCTGATACGTCCGGACCACCGGCCGGCTTCGGCGGCGGTGGAGCCGTTTTGTGAGGCGTTGCGGCAACAGGCGCAAGAAATGCAGGCAGCGTTGATCTGACTCTGTGGCGCCTGCTTCGCGGGTAAACCCTACATGGGGCCCGGGGGGCACACACATCCTGGGTTCCACACAGCCCGTCGTAGGAGCGGCTTTAGCCGCGAAAGGGCCAGACCTGGCAGCCAATTCCCACCGGCCATTCACCGTTGCCGCCCCAACGTATTCGCGGGCAAGCCCGCTCCTACAGTTCGCAGACAAAGGTTCCGGTCCCGGCCAGGATGTTCTCCAGGGTTTCCTTCACCTCATCCATGTCACTCAGTTCGCTGGTCAGGTTGATTTCCAGTACTTCATCCCCTTTCAGTGCATCGCGGTCGCCGGCCGCCACTTCAATCAGCAGGCGCCTGGCGCTCAGGGTCACTTTCAGCCCATCCAGTGTCGACGGCTCGTCATCCAGGGTGAGGTCGACAGTGTCTTCGTCCGGGTAACGGGTAAGCAGGAACATCTGACCCTTGTCGCTGTGGCAGCACAGGGTCGCCATGTTGTCTTCCTCGTCATCGCAAGGGGTGGCGAACAGCAGGGCAGTGTTGATTTGCATGAGCAGGCTCGGATCAAAGGAAACGGAAGGGAATTCTGACAGTCTTGGCAACATGCATAAACGTAAAGTTACCGGCCCTTGACCGAAATTGTCGCAGCGCTGCAAGCCTTGATGACCGATCAGTCGTTAAGCTTCGGCGAGCCCTGGGCGTGCCTGCGCACGTTCAACGCCTGGTTTTACCGTCCACCTTGTTACGGGTTGGCTATCGTTGATCCGTACATGGCGCACGCAGCGACGCTTCAACTATTACAAAGCCCAAGCGGAGTACCACAGATGGCGTTCTTCACCGCAGCCAGCAAAGCCGACTTCCAGCATCAACTGCAAGCGGCCCTGGCGCAGCACATCAGCGAACAGTCCCTGCCACAAGTGGCGCTGTTCGCCGAACAGTTCTTCGGCATCATCTCTCTGGACGAACTCACCCAGCGCAGGCTTTCCGACCTGGCCGGCTGCACCCTCTCAGCCTGGCGCATCATCGAACGTTTCGACCCCGAATACCCTCAGGTACGGGTGTACAACCCCGATTACGAACGCAACGGCTGGCAATCGACGCATAGCGTGGTCGAAGTGCTGCACCATGACCTGCCGTTCCTGGTCGACTCGGTACGCACCGAGCTCAACCGCCGCGGCTACAGCATCCACACCCTGCAGACCACCGTGCTCAGCGTGCGCCGGGGTGCCAAGGGCGAGCTGCTTGAACTGCTGCCCAAAGGCAGCCAGGGCGAGGGCGTGCGCCATGAGTCGCTGATGTACCTGGAGATCGACCGTTGCGCCAACGCCGCCGAACTGACCGTGCTGGCCCGCGAAATCGAGCAGGTACTGGCTGAGGTGCGGGTGGCGGTCGCCGACTTCGAACCGATGAAGGTCAAGCTGCGTGAAGTGGTCGCCGAGGTGGAGCAGACCGCCTTCGGCCCGGCGCAAAACCAAAAGGGCGAGGTCAAGGCCTTCCTTGAATGGCTGCTGGACAACCACTTCACCTTCCTGGGCTATGAAGAATTTACCGTCAAGGGCGACGCCGATGGCGGCCAGATGGTCTACGACGAACAGTCGTTCCTGGGCCTGCCACGCCGCTTGCGGGTGGGCCTGACTGCCGAAGAACTGCGTATCGAAGATTATGCAGTCGCCTACCTCAACGAGCCACTGCTGCTGTCTTTCGCCAAGGCCGCGCTGCCTAGCCGCGTGCACCGCCCGGCCTATCCGGATTACGTGTCCATCCGCCAGCTGGATGCCGATGGCAAGGTCATCAAGGAACACCGTTTCATGGGCCTGTACACCTCGTCGGTGTATGGCGAAAGCGTGCATGCCATTCCCTATATCCGCGTGAAGGTGGCCGAAGTCGAGCGCCGCTCAGGCTTCGACCCCAAGGCCCACCTGGGCAAGGAACTGGCCCAGGTGCTGGAAGTGCTGCCGCGCGATGACCTGTTCCAGACACCGATCGACGAGCTGTTCACCACGGTCATGGCGATCGTGCAGATCCAGGAACGCAACAAGATCCGTGTGTTCCTGCGCAAGGACCCGTACGGCCGCTTCTGCTATTGCCTGGCCTATGTACCGCGGGAAATCTACTCCACCGAAGTGCGGCAGAAGATCCAGCAGGTACTGATGGAGCGCCTGAAGGCCAGCGACTGCGAGTTCTGGACCTTCTTCTCCGAATCGGTACTGGCCCGTGTGCAACTGATCCTACGGGTCGACCCGAAGAACCGCATCGATATCGACCCGCAGCAGCTGGAACGCGAAGTCATCCAGGCCTGCCGTTCGTGGCAGGACGACTACTCTGCGCTGGTGGTGGAGAACTTCGGCGAAGCCCAGGGTACCAATATCCTTGCCGACTTCCCCAAAGGCTTCCCGGCCGGTTACCGCGAACGCTTCGCCGCGCACTCGGCGGTGGTCGACCTGCAGCACGTGCTGAACCTGTCGGAAAGCAAACCGCTGGCGATGAGCTTCTACCAGCCGCTGACCCAGGTCGGCGAACGCATCCTGCATTGCAAGCTGTACCACGCCGACACCCCGCTGGCGCTGTCCGACGTGCTGCCCATCCTGGAAAACCTCGGCCTGCGCGTGCTCGGTGAGTTCCCGTACCGCCTGCGCCATGCCAATGGCCGCGAGTACTGGATCCACGACTTCGCCTTCACCTACAGCGAAGGCCTGAGCCTGGATATCCAGCAGCTCAACGACACCCTGCAGGACGCTTTCATCCACATCGTCCGTGGCGATGCCGAGAACGACGCCTTCAACCGCCTGGTGCTCACCGCCGGCCTGCCATGGCGCGACGTGGCCCTGCTGCGTGCCTATGCCCGTTACCTGAAGCAGATCCGCCTGGGCTTCGACCTGGGCTACATTGCCAGCACCCTGAACAACCACACCGACATCGCCCGCGAACTGACCCGGTTGTTCAAGACCCGCTTCTACCTGGCGCGCAAGCTCACCCAGGATGACCTGGACGACAAGCAGCAGCGTCTGGAGCAGGCCATCCTGACCGCGCTGGACGACGTGCAGGTGCTCAACGAAGACCGCATCCTGCGCCGCTACCTGGACCTGATCAAGGCCACCCTGCGCACCAACTTCTACCAGCCGGACGCCAACGGCCAGAACAAGTCGTACTTCAGCTTCAAGTTCAACCCCAAGCTGATCCCCGAACTGCCCAAACCGGTGCCCAAGTTCGAGATCTTCGTCTATTCGCCGCGCGTCGAAGGCGTGCACCTGCGCTTTGGCAACGTTGCCCGTGGCGGCTTGCGCTGGTCCGACCGCGAAGAGGACTTCCGCACCGAAGTACTGGGCCTGGTCAAGGCCCAGCAGGTGAAGAACTCGGTGATCGTGCCGGTTGGCGCCAAGGGCGGCTTCCTGCCGCGCCGCCTGCCGCTAGGCGGCGGGCGTGACGAGATCGCCGCCGAAGGCGTGGCGTGCTACCGCATCTTTATTTCCGGCCTGCTCGACATCACCGACAACCTCAAGGACGGTGGCGTGGTGCCGCCGGCCAACGTGGTGCGCCACGATGATGACGACCCGTACCTGGTGGTGGCGGCCGACAAGGGCACCGCGACTTTCTCGGACATCGCCAACGGCATCGCCATCGACTACGGCTTCTGGCTGGGCGATGCCTTTGCATCGGGCGGTTCGGCCGGCTACGACCACAAGAAGATGGGCATTACCGCACGCGGCGCGTGGGTGGGTGTGCAACGCCACTTCCGCGAGCGCGGCATCAATGTGCAGCAAGACCCGATCACTGTGATCGGCGTGGGCGACATGGCCGGTGACGTGTTCGGCAACGGCCTGCTGATGTCTGACAAGCTGCAACTGGTGGCGGCATTCAACCACCTGCACATCTTCATCGACCCCAACCCTGAGCCGGCCGCAAGCTTTGCCGAGCGCAAGCGCCTGTTCGATCTGCCGCGCTCGGCCTGGAGCGATTACGACACCAGCATCATGTCTGAAGGTGGCGGTATCTTCCCGCGCAGTGCCAAGAGCATCGCCATCAGCCCGCAGATGAAAGAGCGCTTCGCTATCGAAGCCGACCGCCTGACCCCGACCGAGCTGCTCAATGCGCTGCTCAAGGCCCCGGTAGACCTGCTGTGGAACGGCGGTATCGGCACTTACGTCAAGGCCAGCACTGAAAGCCACGCCGATGTCGGCGACAAGGCCAACGACGCGCTGCGGGTCAACGGCAACGAACTGCGCTGCAAGGTAGTGGGCGAGGGCGGCAACCTGGGCATGACCCAGCTTGGCCGGGTCGAGTTCGGCCTCAACGGCGGTGCCACCAATACCGACTTCATCGACAATGCCGGCGGCGTGGACTGCTCCGACCACGAGGTCAATATCAAGATCCTGCTCAACGAAGTGGTGCAGGGTGGCGACATGACCGAGAAGCAGCGCAACCAGCTGCTGGGCAGCATGACCGACGAAGTGGCTGGCCTGGTGCTGGGCAACAACTACAAGCAGACCCAGGCGCTGTCGCTGGCTGCCCGCCGCGCCCGCGAGCGGATTGCCGAGTACAAGCGCCTGATGGCCGACCTGGAAGCGCGTGGCAAGCTGGACCGTGCCATCGAGTTCTTGCCGTCCGAAGAACAGCTGGCCGAACGCCTGGCTGCCGGCCAGGGCCTGACCCGTGCCGAGCTGTCGGTGCTGATCTCGTACAGCAAGATCGACCTTAAGGAGCAACTGCTCAAGTCGCTGGTGCCGGACGACGACTACCTGACCCGCGACATGGAAACCGCTTTCCCGCCGTCGCTGGTCAGCAAGTTCGCCGAGGCCATGCGCCGCCACCGCCTGAAGCGTGAAATCGTCAGCACCCAGATCGCCAACGACCTGGTCAACAACATGGGCATCACCTTCGTCCAGCGCCTGAAGGAATCGACCGGTATGAGCCCGGCCAACGTGGCAGGGGCTTATGTGATCGTGCGCGACATCTTCCACCTGCCACACTGGTTCCGCCAGATCGAGGCATTGGACTATCAGGTGCCGGCTGAAATCCAGCTGACCTTGATGGACGAGCTGATGCGTCTGGGCCGTCGTGCCACCCGCTGGTTCTTGCGTAGCCGTCGTAACGAGCAGGACGCCGGGCGCGACACCGCGCACTTCGGGCCGAAGATCGCACAGTTGGGGCTCAAGCTCGACGAGCTGCTCGAAGGCCCGACCCGTGAACGCTGGATGGTGCGCTACCAGGGCTTCGTCGAGGCCGGTGTACCGGAGTTGCTGGCCCGCATGGTGGCGGGTACCAGCCACCTGTACACCCTGCTGCCAATCATCGAAGCGGCTGACGTCACCGGCCATGACCCGGCACAGGTGGCAAAAGCGTTCTTCGCTGTGGGCAGTGCGCTGGACCTGACCTGGTACCTGCAGGAAATCAGCAACCTGCCGGTGGAAAACAACTGGCAGGCCCTGGCCCGCGAGGCGTTCCGCGACGATATCGACTTGCAGCAGCGGGCGATCACCATCTCGGTCCTGCAGATGGCTGATGCGCCGGATGACATGGACGCCCGTGTGGCGCTGTGGGCTGAGCAGCACCGGGTGATGGTGGAGCGCTGGCGTGCCATGCTGGACGACCTGCGCAATGCCACTGGCACCGACTATGCGATGTACGCAGTGGCCAACCGCGAGCTGGTCGACCTGGCCATGAGCGGGCAGGCGGCGGTAGTGCCGTCCTGATCATCAGGCTGAAATGAAAAAGCCCCGGCAGTGATGCCGGGGCTTTGTATTGTCTGTCCCGTCCTATTCGCGGGTAAACCCGCTCCCACAGGAATGTCACTGCACTCAGGCCTTGTGATATGCCTGTGGGAGCGGGTTTACCCGCGAAGGGTCGGTACAGGCCTACTTGAACCTGCGCTCCACCCCTTTCTCCACCAGAATCTTCGCCGAAATCTCCTCCACCGAAAAATGCGTGGAGTTGATGTTGGGAATGTTCTCCCGGCGGAACAGGTTCTCTACCTCGCGCACTTCGAACTCGCACTGGGCAAAGCTGGAGTAGCGGCTGTTGGGCTTGCGCTCGTGGCGGATGGCCGTGAGGCGGTCGGGGTCGATGGTCAGGCCGAACAACTTGTTGTGGTGCTTTTTCAGCACCGCCGGCAACTGCAGGCGTTCCATGTCGTCTTCGGTCAGCGGGTAGTTCGCGGCGCGGATGCCGAACTGCATGGCCATGTACAGGCAGGTTGGGGTTTTGCCGCAGCGCGATACGCCGACCAGAATCAGGTCGGCCTTGTCGTAATAGTGGGTACGTGCGCCATCGTCGTTGTCCAGGGCAAAGTTGACTGCCTCGATGCGCTCCATGTAGTTGGAATTGCCGCCGATCGAGTGTGATTTACCTACGGAATACGACGAGTGGGCGGTCAATTCTTGCTCAAGCGGGGATAAAAACGAAGAAAAGATGTCGATCATGAACCCGTTCGACGTGGCCAGGATCTCGCGGATGTCCTGGTTGACGATGGTGTCGAAGATGATCGGGCGCACCCCGTCACGCTCGGCCGCGGCGTTGATTTGCTGGACCATGGCCCGCGCTTTGTCTGGCGAATCGATGTACGGACGGGTGAATTTGTTGAACGGAATGCTCTCGAATTGCGCGAGCAGACTCTGGCCCAGGGTTTCGGCTGTGATACCGGTGCCGTCGGAGATGAAGAACGCGGTTCGTTTCATTTGCGATCTGGGCCTTAAGCTGATGAAGATTCTTGGATATGATAAGTTCGGTTTGCCGAATGCGGCTGTCGACATTCTGCCACATTTGCAGGCCCTATTTTCCAGGTACAGGCCACAAACGCCCGGCCAAGTCATAGAAGACAGGCGGGCGCCTTCTTGAGCTTTTCCAACACAGTTAGTGGAGAGATCACCTTGGTAGAGTACGTAGTTTCCCTCGATAAGCTCGGCGTCCATGATGTGGAGCATGTGGGGGGCAAGAACGCATCCCTGGGCGAGATGATCAGCAACCTTGCGGGTGCTGGTGTATCGGTGCCGGGCGGCTTTGCCACTACGGCGCAGGCGTACCGCGATTTTCTCGAACAGAGTGGTCTCAACGACCGTATCCATGCTGCGCTCGACGCTCTCGACGTGGATGACATCAATGCTCTGACCAAAACTGGCGCGCAGATCCGCCAGTGGGTCATGGAAGCCGAATTCCCGCCGCGTCTGGATTCGGAAATCCGTACGGCCTTCGCAGCCATGGCCGCGGGCAACGACAACATGGCCGTTGCCGTGCGTTCCTCGGCCACTGCTGAAGACCTGCCGGACGCCTCGTTCGCCGGTCAGCAGGAAACCTTCCTCAACATCCGTGGCGTCGACAACGTGATCCGCGCGGCCAAGGAAGTGTTCGCCTCGCTGTTCAACGACCGCGCCATTGCCTACCGCGTGCACCAGGGCTTTGACCACAAACTGGTCGCCCTGTCTGCCGGCGTGCAGCGCATGGTCCGCTCCGAAACCGGCACTGCCGGCGTCATGTTCACCCTCGACACCGAATCGGGCTTCCGCGACGTGGTGTTCATCACCGGTGCCTACGGCCTGGGCGAAACCGTGGTGCAGGGTGCGGTCAACCCTGACGAATTCTACGTGCACAAGAACACCCTGCAGGCCGGCCGCCCGGCCATCCTGCGCCGCAACCTGGGCAGCAAGGCCATCAAGATGGTCTACGGCGAAGAAGCCAAGGCCGGTCGCTCGGTCAAGACCGTTGAAGTGGACCGCGCCGAGCGCGCGCGCTTCTGCCTGAGCGATGCCGAGGTCAGCGAGCTGGCCAAGCAGGCCATGATCATCGAGCAGCACTACCAGCGCCCGATGGACATCGAGTGGGCCAAGGACGGTGACGACGGCAAGCTGTACATCGTTCAGGCCCGCCCTGAAACGGTAAAGAGCCGTTCCAGTGCCAACGTCATGGAACGCTACCTGCTGAAAGAAAAAGGCACTGTGCTGGTCGAAGGCCGCGCCATCGGCCAGCGCATCGGCGCCGGCAAAGTGCGCGTGATCAACGACGTTTCGGAAATGGACAAGGTCCAGCCGGGCGACGTGCTGGTTTCCGACATGACCGACCCGGACTGGGAGCCGGTGATGAAGCGCGCCAGCGCCATCGTGACCAATCGCGGCGGCCGTACCTGCCACGCGGCGATCATCGCCCGTGAGCTGGGGATCCCGGCCGTGGTCGGTTGCGGCAACGCCACCCAGGTGCTCAAGGACGGCCAGGGCGTGACCGTGTCCTGCGCCGAAGGCGATACCGGTTTCATCTTCGAAGGTGAGCTGGGCTTCGACGTGAAGCAGAACTCGGTTGATGCCATGCCCGAGCTGCCGTTCAAGATCATGATGAACGTCGGTAACCCGGACCGCGCCTTCGACTTTGCCCAACTGCCTAACGCAGGTGTTGGCCTGGCGCGCCTGGAGTTCATCATCAACCGCATGATCGGCGTGCACCCCAAGGCGTTGCTGAACTACGCGGGCCTGCCGCCGGAGCTGAAAGACAGCGTCGACAAGCGCATTGCCGGCTACAACGACCCGGTTGGCTTCTACGTCGAGAAACTGGTCGAAGGCATCAGCACCCTGGCGGCGGCCTTCTACCCGAAAAAGGTCATCGTGCGCCTGTCGGACTTCAAGTCCAACGAGTACGCCAACCTGATCGGTGGCAAGCTCTATGAACCGGAAGAAGAAAACCCGATGCTGGGCTTCCGCGGTGCTTCGCGCTACATCAGCGAGTCGTTCCGTGACTGCTTCGAGCTCGAGTGCCGTGCGCTGAAGCGTGTGCGCAACGAGATGGGCCTGACCAACGTCGAGATCATGGTGCCGTTCGTGCGCACCCTGGGCGAAGCCAGCCAGGTCGTAGACCTGCTCGCCGAAAACGGCCTGGCCCGCGGCGACAACGGCCTGCGCGTGATCATGATGTGCGAACTGCCGTCCAACGCCATCCTCGCCGAAGAGTTCCTCGAGTACTTCGACGGCTTCTCGATCGGCTCCAACGACCTGACCCAGCTGACCCTGGGCCTGGACCGTGACTCGGGCATCATTGCCCACCTGTTCGACGAGCGTAACCCTGCAGTGAAGAAGCTGCTGGCCAACGCCATTGCCGCGTGCAACAAGGCCGGCAAGTACATCGGCATCTGCGGCCAGGGCCCATCGGACCATCCGGACCTGGCCAAGTGGCTGATGGAGCAGGGCATCGAAAGCGTGTCGCTGAACCCGGACTCGGTTCTCGAAACCTGGTTCTTCCTGGCCGAAGGCCAAGGCGCAGCCTGACGTTGTAAAACGCGGGGGGCGTCTGGCGTCCCTCCGCCTGGTTTTTTCCAGGGCGAGTTCCAGCAATGGTTCCCGCCCTTTTTTGTGCACCAAGCAACCTTATGCAAAGCAGCAGCACTCTATTTCCCGTGGCCTTGCTCAGTGCCGAGCGCCGCGGCGACCTCAGCGAAGACGTGTACCGGATCAAGGCCGGCAACAGCCCTGACCCCAGTGTCGAGCTGGCAGTTACTCGCCTGGGGCTGGCCGACCAGGGCCAGCCTCAGGGCGTGCCGGTCATTCTCCTGCACGGCAGTTTTTCCAACCGGCGCTTCTGGTATTCACCCAAAGGCGTCGGCCTGGGTGCCTACCTGGCACGTGCCGGTTTCGATGTCTGGATCCCGGAAATGCGCGGCCACGGCCTGTCGCCGCGTAATCAGGCCTGGAAGCACAACTGCGTGGCCGCCTATGCCCGTGATGACCTGCCGCTGATCAACGCCTTCGTGCGCGAGCAATCGGGCCAGGCGCCGCATTGGGTAGGCCATTCACTGGGCGGCACGACGTTGGCCGCAGCGCTGGGTGGTGGCTTCATGGAGGCCGGGCAGGTCGCCAGTGTGGCGCTGTTCGGTACCCAGATCAGCCGTGTGTACTGGCCGTTGAAAGTACCGCCACTGGCCTGGGGCGCGAAACTGGTGCTCAAACGCTGGGGGCAGATTTCCGGGCCGCGCTTTAAGCGTGGGCCGGAGGACGAGCCGATTGGCCTGGCCCTGGAAAGCATGCGCTGGCATGGTTTGTTCGGGCGCTTTGGCGACAAGAAGCACGACTGGTGGGCAGGGCTGGCCGAGGTGGATGTGCCACTGCTGGCGGTGGCCGGCGCGGGTGACTTTCAGGACCCGGTGTGGGCCTGCCGCAAGCTGTTCGAGCAACTGGGGGGCGAGCGCAAGCAGTTTCTACGGTTGGGGCGTGAGGAAGGCTTCGATGCTTTCGGGCATGTCGACATGCTGGTAAGCAAGGCGGCGCAGGTACAGGTGTGGCCATTGGTGGAGCGCTGGTTGCGCAACCCGCTGTTGCCGGTGCATGAGTCCTCTGTGGCTGTAGAGCCTTTGCCTGCCAGCTGACTTTGCTGTGCCTGTCCAGGCCCTTTCGCGGGTACAGGTTAAAGATGACCGAACAGTCCTTGATGACTGCGACAGCCTCCAAGGTGTAGCCTTGGCCGATACCCGCTTTCGTTGTGACTGACAGGAGTTTCCCATGCAGCATTACGTAACGCCCGACCTGTGTGACGCCTACCCGGACCTGGTGCAGGTGCTGGAACCGATGTTCAGCAATTTTGGCGGCCGCGATTCGTTCGGCGGCCAGATTGTCACCATCAAGTGTTTCGAAGACAACTCGCTGGTCAAGGAGCAGGTCGAACTCGATGGCAAGGGCAAGGTGCTGGTGGTCGATGGCGGTGGTTCGCTGCGCCGTGCGCTGCTCGGCGACATGCTCGCTGAAAAGGCCGCCAGAAATGGCTGGGAAGGCCTGGTGATCTACGGCTGCGTGCGTGACGTCGATGTGCTGATCCAGACCGACGTCGGCGTGCAGGCCCTGGCCAGCCACCCGATGAAAACCGACAAGCGCGGCATCGGTGACCTCAATGTGGCAGTGACCTTCGCCGGTGTGACCTTCCGCCCGGGCGAGTATGTGTATGCCGACAACAATGGCGTGCTGGTTTCGCCAAGCCCGCTGAAAATGCCGGAGTGATGCGCCGCACGCGCTGATGGAGCTTTGATGTTCGAGGAAGACAACGCGCAGTGGGGGCTGGTGCATGCCCTGGTGCTCGATGGCAAAGGTGGCGCGCGCGCGATTGCCCGTACCGAGCTGGACGACCTGCACCTGCAACCGGAGCAGAGCCTCTGGCTGCATTGGGACCGCAGCCATCCGCAAACCCGCACCTGGCTGTTGCACGACAGCGGCCTGAGCGAGTTCGCCTGCGAGTTGCTGCTGGAAGAAAATACCCGGCCGCGCCTGCTGCCCATGGCAGAGGAGCAGCTGTTGCTGTTTCTGCGCGGGGTCAACCTCAACCCGGGCGCCGAGCCCGAAGACATGGTTTCGGTGCGCATCTTTGCCGAAGCGCAGCGCGTTATCTCGCTGCGCCTGCGGCCGTTGCGCGCCAGTGACGAAGTACTCCAGCAACTGGAACAGGGCAGGGGGCCAAAGTCGGCATCCGAACTGCTGTTGCTGATGGGCGAACTGCTGACCGAAAAGGTCCAGGGCCTGGTCAGCGACCTGTCCGAACTGGTCGATCTGGAAGAAGAAAAGGTCGAATCCGACGAACGGTACACCCCGGAGAACGGCAGCCTGCAGCAGATTCGCCGGCGTGCAGCGGGCCTGAGGCGGTTCCTGGCCCCCCAGCGTGAGATCTACGCCCAGCTGTCGCGCAGCAAATGGAGCTGGTTCGCCGATGCCGATGCCGATTACTGGAACGAGCTGAACAACAGTCTGATCCGCTACCTCGAAGAACTGGAGCTGACCCGCGAGCGTGCCGCACTGGTGCTGGAAAGCGAAGACCGCCGCCGTAGTGAGCGGATGAACCGCACCATGTACCGCTTTGGCATTATCACCTGCATTTTCTTGCCCATGAGTTTCGTTACCGGGCTGTTGGGCATCAATGTGGGCGGTATCCCGGGGGCAGAAAACCCCTATGGCTTCCTGTTCGCCTGTATCGTCGTGCTGGGGTTGGCGGTGGGGCAGTGGTGGATGTTCCGGCGGTTACGATGGGTGTAGGTGTTCTTTTTGAAACATTCGTCCCAACGCGATGTGTGACCCGTTGCCCGGCCATCTCGTCTCTTGCTGACACTGCGCGAGGTGCCCATGCACGATCCGTTTGAAGAATCCCTGCGCGACTTGCTCAAGGCGTCACCCTCCGGCAATGACCGGGACGACCGGGACGACGCCGCCTGCCTGGGTCGCGTACTGAAAACCGCCAACCGCCAGGTTGGTGCAGGTGATCTGTTCAGCCTGCTTGGCCGCTGGAGCCAGGCGCTGCTGATCGCCGTGAACAATGGCTCGGCGCATGTCGCGCCGGTGCGCCGACACTCTTCCCGCAACGCTGCCAGCGGCAGCAAAGCAGATAAGGCCGATTGAATATGGAACTCGATCTCTGGACCCAGAGCCTGGTCACCGCGATGACCGCCCTTTGGACCAAGGTGGCGAACTTCATCCCTAACCTGTTCGGCGCGCTGGTCGTGGTGCTGCTCGGTTTCGTGGTGGCCAAGCTGCTCGACACGCTGCTGTCCAAACTGTTGGCCAAGTTTGGTCTGGACCGCCTGATGGCCGGCACCGGCCTGACCAAGATGCTCGGCCGGGTCGGCATCCAGGTGCCGATCTCGACCCTGATCGGCAAGATCGTCTACTGGTTCGTGCTGCTCATTTTCCTTGTTTCGGCCGCCGAGTCTTTGGGCCTGGAGCGGGTCTCGGCAACCCTCGACATGCTTGCCCTGTACCTGCCGAAGGTGTTCGGCGCAGCCCTGGTGCTGCTGGCCGGCGTGCTGCTGGCACAGGTGGCCAATGGCCTGGTGCGCGGCGCCGCCGAAGGCATTGGCCTGGAATATTCGGCGGGCCTGGGGCGTATTACCCAAGGCCTGGTGATCATCATCAGCATCTCGGTTGCCATCAGCCAACTGGAGGTGAAAACCGACCTGCTGAACCACGTCATCGTAATCGGGCTTATTACCGTTGGTCTGGCTGTTGCCTTGGCCATGGGCCTTGGCAGCCGCGAAATCGCCGGGCAGATCCTGGCTGGCATTTACGTGCGCGAGCTGTACCAGGTGGGCCAGCAGGTGCGGATTGGAGAGGTTGAAGGGCATATCGAGGAGATCGGAACGGTGAAGACCACGCTGCTGACCGATGATGGCGAACTGGTGTCGCTGTCTAACCGCGAGCTGCTTGAGCAGCGAGTCAATAGCCGCTAACCGCACAAAAGCTGTTAATGTATGCCGCCGCGAAATTCGACCCACGGGGTCGCGCGGCGACATTGACCTGACTGTCGGCCAGATCCGTTTTGAATAAAGTTCATTCGCCGCCCATGCGTTATGACCCCCGCGAGCTCACCGACGAAGAGTTGGTGGCGCGTTCGCATGAGGAGCTGTACCACGTTACCCGCGCCTATGAGGAGCTCATGCGGCGCTACCAGCGGACCCTGTTCAACGTCTGTGCGCGTTATCTGGGGAACGACCGTGACGCGGACGATGTCTGTCAGGAAGTGATGCTCAAAGTGCTGTACGGGCTGAAGAACTTCGAGGGTAAGTCGAAGTTCAAGACCTGGCTTTACAGCATCACCTACAACGAGTGCATTACCCAGTACCGCAAGGAGCGCCGTAAACGCCGGTTGATGGACGCCTTGAGTCTGGACCCTGTTGAAGAGGCGTCCGAAGACAAGGCCCCGAAGCCGGAAGAAAAAGGCGGGCTGGACAAGTGGCTGGTGCATGTGAACCCGATTGACCGGGAAATCCTGGTGCTGCGTTTTGTCGCAGAGCTGGAATTTCAGGAAATTGCTGACATCATGCACATGGGCCTGAGCGCGACGAAAATGCGCTACAAGCGCGCGCTAGACAAGCTTCGGGAGAAATTTGCCGGCCTTGATGAAACTTAGTGGCTTGCAAATATCTCTAACGAATCGGCGAGTTCTGCTAGACTTGCCGTCGAGTTGTCCCCCTTGTTTGTGGTGGGACTGCTTAACTATCACCAGATGGGGATTTAACGGATGAAATTGAAAAACACCTTGGGCTTGGCCATTGGTTCGCTTGTAGCCGCCACTTCGATTGGCGCTATGGCACAAGGTCAAGGCGCCGTCGAGACTGAAATCTTCTACAAGAAGGAATTCTTCGACAGCCAGCGCGACTTCAAGAACGACGGCAACCTGTTCGGCGGTTCGATCGGTTACTTCCTGACCGACGACGTTGAACTGCGTCTGGGCTACGACGAAGTTCACAACGCTCGTGGCGACGACGGCAAAAACATCAAGGGCTCGAACACTGCCCTGGATGCCGTTTACCACTTCAACAACCCGTACGACGCCATCCGTCCGTACGTTTCCGCTGGTTTCTCGCACCAGTCGCTGGGCCAGACCGGCCGTGGCGGTCGTGACCACTCCACCTTCGCCAACGTTGGCGCTGGCGCCAAGTGGTACATCACCGACATGTTCTACGCCCGTGCCGGCGTAGAAGCCCAGTACAACATCGACCAGGGCGACACCGAGTGGGCGCCAAGCGTTGGTGTTGGCCTGAACTTCGGCGGTAGCCCGAAGCAAGCCGCAGCCGCTCCAGCTCCAGTTGCTGAAGTCTGCTCCGACTCCGACAACGACGGCGTGTGCGACAACGTCGACAAGTGCCCAGACACCCCGGCCAACGTTACCGTTGACGCCGACGGCTGCCCGGCTGTTGCCGAAGTCGTTCGTGTTGAGCTGGACGTCAAGTTCGACTTCGACAAGTCGGTCGTCAAGCCAAACAGCTACGGCGACATCAAAAACCTGGCTGACTTCATGAAGCAGTACCCACAAACCACCACCGTGGTTGAAGGTCACACTGACTCCGTGGGTCCAGACGCTTACAACCAGAAGCTGTCCGAGCGTCGTGCCAACGCTGTCAAGCAAGTCCTGACCCAGCAGTACGGCGTAGAATCCAGCCGTGTTGACTCGGTTGGCTACGGCGAAACCCGTCCGGTTGCTGACAACGCCACCGAAGAAGGCCGTGCTATCAACCGTCGCGTTGAAGCTCAGGTAGAAGCCCAGGCCAAGTAATTGGTTTGAAGCTTCACGAAAAACCCGGCCTCGGCCGGGTTTTTCTTTTTCTGGGTTTCGTGTCGCCTGTGCCGGCTCTTTCGCTGCACCAGATTCAGCAGGTGTGCGATACCTGTAGGCGCAACTGTACTGCTCACTTTCTAGAGTCCGGCGCGCCCCTGTAGGAGCGGGCTTGCCCGCGAAAGGGCCGGCACCGGCAATACATCATCCGGTGTTTCCTCATCGGCAAGTCACGTTCAACCTTTTAGCAGGGTAAGCAGCACGATCAGGTTGATCAGCAGCGACAGCAGGGCCAGGGTGCGCCACACCTTCAGCGGCTCGCGTTCCAGTAGTGGCCGTGGCCGGCTGGGCAGTTCCTGGCGGTCGCCGCGTTCGAGCAGTAGTAACCAGTGTTCGGCAGTTTCGAAGCGTTGCACCGGGTCGGCTGCCACCGCTTGTTGAAGGTTATGTTGCAGCCATTCCGGCAGGTCGGGCCGGTAGCGTGCGGCGTTGACCGGCTGCCCGAAGCGCGGGCGCTGGAAGGCTTCCACCTCGCCATACGGGTAGTGCCCGGTCAGCAGGTGGTACAGCGTCACACCCACGGCATACAGGTCCTGGCGCGGGGTGGGGGGCTGGCCGTCGAATGCTTCCGGGGCAATGTACGAGGGTGTGCCGGGCAGCTCGTGCGTGGAGTCTTCGGAAAGGCCAGGGCAATAGGCCAGGCCAAAGTCCAGCAGGCGCAGCTGGCCATCGCGGCCCAGGTGCAGGTTGTCTGGTTTGATGTCGCGGTGTATCAGGTTGCGCCGGTGCAGTACGCCAACCGCTTGTAGCAACTGCCGTGCAAGCTCCAGCCACTGGGGCAAGGGCAGTGGGCCACTTTCGGCCAGCAGCGCCGCCAGGCTTTGGCCGGGGTACTCACGCATCACGTAGTACAGTTGCTGCCGCTGGCTGGTGGGGTGCAGTTCGGGAAAGTGCCGGCCGGCGACACGGCGCAGGAACCACTCTTCCAGCAACAGGCCCTGTGCAGCGCCAGGCTCCTGCGTTCGAGCAGGCGGTAGGGTCTTGAGCAGCCAGGGTTGGCCTTGGCTATCACGCACCCGGTACAGCAGGGACTGGCGGCTGTGCGCGTGCAGTCTCTCAACCTGCCAGCCGTCGATCACCTGGCCTTCCCGCAATGGTTCAGGCACCGGCCAGTGCTGCAGCTGCGCCAGGGTATCGCCGAGGTTGGCCGTACCCAGTTGCTCGACCTGTACCAGCAAGGCGCTGGCATTGTCCTGGCTACCGTTGAGGTGTGCGCTGGCGACCAAGGTGTCGGCAGCCAGCTGCAGGTCGGGTTGCTCACGCAGCACTGCCTGGATGTGCTGGTCGCCCAGGCTGGCCCAGACACCGTCGCTGAGCAGCAGATAGCATTCGCCCGCCTGCAACTCGCCTTCCAGGTAATCCACCAGCAGGTGCTGATCCAGGCCCAGCGCGCGTTTCAGCACATGCTGCATACCGGGCTGGTCCCAGACATGGTCTTCACTCAGGCATTGCAGGCGACCATCGTGCCAGCGGTACACCCGGCAGTCACCGACATGGGCCAGGGTAAAGCGCCGGCCACGCAGCACCAGCGCGCTCAGTGTGGTCAGCAATGGCTGACCGCTGCCTTGGGCACGCAGCCAGCGGTTCTGTGCCAGCAGCAGGCGGTCGAGGGCCTGGGCCACACTCCAGGTAGCCGGCGTGGCGTAGTAGTCGAGCGCCAGTGCCTGCAGGCTGGCCCGTGCTGCCAGGCCGCCGTCGGCACATTGGCTGACGCCATCGGCCAAGGCGAACAGGTAGCCTTTGCTGGCGGCCAGTTCCGGCGCCGGGGTGACCAGGCGCAACGCGTCCTGGTTTTCCGCGCGCGGCCCGGTTGCGCTGGCTTGGGCAAAACTCAGTTGCAGGCTCATCGGCGTGCCTCAGACCCGCGCGGCGGTAACGGCGGCCGAACCCCAGGTGGTGCGCCAGCGTTGCTTCACACCATGCAGGCCGAACCAGGCCAGCAGGCCAAGGCTGGCGAACAGCCACAACCCCATCTGGTAATCGCCAGTGTGCTGCTTGATGGTGCCCAGACCGGCTGCCAGCAGGAAGCCGCCGATGCCACCGGCCATACCGATCAGCCCGGTCATAACGCCGATTTCCTGGCGAAAGCGTTGCGGCACCAGCTGGAACACAGCGCCATTGCCGGCGCCCAGGCCAAGCATGGCGCTGACGAACAGCGCCAGGGCAGCGGCTGCAGATGGCAGGTTGAAGCCGACTGCGGCGATGCAGATGGCCGCCACGCTGTACATGCCCAGCAAGGTGCGAATGCCGCCAAAGCGGTCGGCCAGAGCGCCGCCGAGCGGGCGCATCAGGCTGCCGGCAAACACGCAGGCGGCGGTGTAATAGCCAGCGGTGACCGGGCTCAGGCCGTACTGGTCACTGAAGTAGCCGGGCAGGGCGCTGGCCAGGCCGATAAAGCCACCGAAGGTGACGCTGTAGAAGAACATGAACCACCAGCTGTCACGGTCGCCCAGGGCCTTGAGGTAGTCGGCCATGGCTTTGGGCTTGGGCCGCTGCGGGGCGTTGCGTGCCAGCAGGGCGAATACCACCAGTGCCAGTGACAGGGGGATCAGCGCAAAGCCGAACACATTGTTCCAGCCAAAGCCCGCTGCCAATGCCGGTGCCAACAACGCGGCGAACACCGTGCCGGAGTTGCCGGCGCCAGCGATGCCCATGGCCTTGCCCTGGTGCTGCGGCGGGTACCACTGCGAGGCCAGCGGTAGCGACACGGCGAACGAAGCGCCGGCAAAGCCAAGGAATACACCCAACAGCAGTGCCTGCTCATAGCTGTGCACACCCAGGTGCCACGCGGCGGCGAGGGCAACGATGACTACTACTTGACCGATCAGGCCGGCGGTTTTGGGTGACAGGCGGTCCACCAGCACGCCCATGGCAAAGCGCAGGATCGCCCCGGCCAGGATCGGCATCGCTACCATCAGGCCCCGTTGTTGTGCACTCAGTTGCAGGTCGGCGGCAATCTGCACCGCCAGCGGGCCCAGCAGGTACCAGACCATGAAGCTGAGGTCGAAGTACAGGAACGCGGCGAACAGCGTGGGCACATGCCCGGATTTCCAGAAGCTGGTACTCATCGAACACCTCACTCGGCAATGCAGCGGAACGAAAAAGACGCCGCTACCCGCTCCACGGGGGTGGAGGGGAGAGCGACGTCTTTGTCGGGATTCAGGTGGGGCAACCGCCGTTGGCTACCGGTAAGGATTGCAGAGCAAGAGATGGGCCAACTGTTGGCTGAGGTTGGCGCTCGATCTGACAGGCGCCGAAAATGCCATGGCTAGCCCAGCATCTCGTGCATGGCAATGATCTGCTCGGCCACCTGGATCAGCTTCTGTTGCCGGCTCATGGCCTGGCGGCGCATCAGGGTGTAGGCCTGTTCTTCATTGCAGTCCTTCATTTTCATCAGCAAGCCCTTGGCCTGCTCGATGCGCTTGCGCTCAGCCAGTTGCTGGTCGCGCGCCAGCAGTTGCGCCTTCAGCGCCTGGTCACTCTCGAAGCGGGCCATTGCCACATCCAGGATCGGCTGGAGCCGTGCGGCGTGGATACCTTCGACAATGTAGGCACTGACCCCGGCCTGGATCGCCTGGCGCATGACCCCGGGGTCGTGTTCGTCGGTGAACAGCACAATAGGCCGCGGTTGGTCACGGCTGACCAGTACGACCTGCTCCATCACATCGCGGTCCGGCGAGTCGGTGTCGATCAGCACCACGTCCGGGTGCACCGTTTCGACGCAGGCGGGCAGGTCGATGGTCAGGCCTGGGGCTTCGGTGACCTCGAAGCCGGCCTCGATCAAGGCTGCCTTGAGGCGGCCAAGTTTGTTCTGGGTGTCGTCGATCAGCAGGATACGCAGCATGCTCCTTCCCCTCATGCGCCAACACGGGCATCGGGCAGCTCGCCCAGCGCATGCAGGCTGAAACTGCGGGCATAGCCGTAGGGGTCGCTGCCATCCCAGCGGGTGCCGTCAATCAGCAGGCTGCTGCGCATCGGTTGTTCGGGGCACGGCACCCCCAGGCTTTCGGCTGCCTCGCTGTACAGCCCCCGTTGCTGGACCTGGCAGGCCACGCTGAGGTAGTCCGGGTCTTCGCGCAGTAGGCCCCAGCGGCGGAACTGGGTCATGAACCACATGCCGTCGGAGAGGTACGGCTGGTTGGCGCGGCCATGGTCGAACAGGCGCAGGGCATGCGGGTCTTGCCAGCGGTTGCCCAGGCCGTCCTGGTAGTCGCCGAGCAGGCGTGGCTCGATATGCTCGAGCGGTGTGTCCAGGTAGGTGCTGCTGCTGAGCAGTTGCGCCGTGCTGCGGCGGTTTTCCGGGCTTTGCTCGATGAACCGGCTGGCAGCGAGGATTGCCTTGATCAGCGCACGGGCGCTGTTGGGGTATTGCTCGGCAAAGGCACGCGCGCAAGCCAGGACCTTTTCCGGGTGGTCCGGCCAGATCGACTGGCTGGTGGCCAAGGTAAAGCCCTGGCCCCTGGCCACGGCATCGGCGGCCCACGGCTCGCCGACACAAAAGCCGTCAATGCGCCCGGCCTGGATGTGCGCAGCCATCTGCGCCGGTGGTACCACCACGCTGTCGACGTCGCGCAGTGGGTGGATGCCTTGGCTGGCCAGCCAGTAGTACAGCCACATGGCGTGGGTGCCGGTGGGGAAGGTTTGGGCGAATGTCAGGCGTGCGCCGTGCTGGTGCACCAGCCGTGCCAGTGCTTCAGGGTTGGTCACGCCTTTGCGTTGCAGCGCCGGGGACAGATTGATGGCCTGGGCGTTCTGGTTCAGCCCCATGAGCACGGCCATGTCGCTGGCGGGCACCCCACCGATGCCCAGGTGCACGGCGTAGACCAGGCCATACAGGCAGTGCGCGGCATCCAGCTCACCACTGACCAGTTTGTCGCGCAAGCCGGCCCACGAGCCCTGGCGCTTGAGGTTGAGGGTAAGGCCGTGCTGCTGGGCGAAGCCCTGTGTGGCGGCAACCACGACCGAAGCGCAGTCGGTCAGGGCCATGTAGCCGATGTTCAGGCTGGGTTTTTCCGGCGCGTCGCTGCCGTTGACCCAGGCCAGGGGCGTTGCTCGGGGTACTGTGTTCACAAGGTTCCTCGCCCATACTGATAAGGCTGTGGGCTGAAAGGGTGCAACCGATGTGCCAAGCGCTCCCACGATTTGCTGTCCTGTCAGCCCCGTGCTGGCTATAATCGCCCCCTCACTCACCCTGAGCCTTGCCCGCCCATGTATACCCTGGCCCGCCAGCTGCTGTTCAAGCTTTCCCCGGAAACTTCCCACGACCTGTCTCTGGACCTGATCGGCGCCGGTGGCCGTCTCGGCCTCAACGGCATGCTGTGCAAGCAGCCGGCGGCATTGCCGGTTTCAGTCATGGGCTTGAACTTTGCCAACCCGGTGGGCCTGGCTGCAGGCCTGGACAAGAACGGCGCGGCCATCGACGGCTTTGCCCAGCTGGGCTTCGGTTTTGTCGAAATCGGCACTGTCACGCCGCGTCCACAGCCGGGCAACCCCAAGCCGCGGTTGTTCCGTCTGCCGGAAGCCACCGCCATCATCAACCGTATGGGCTTCAATAACCTGGGCGTCGATAACCTGCTGGGCCGTGTACGCGCTTCGCGTTACACCGGCGTACTGGGCATCAACATCGGCAAGAACTTCGATACCCCGGTCGAGCGCGCCGTCGATGATTACCTGATCTGCCTGGACAAGGTGTACACCGCTGCCAGCTACATCACTGTCAACGTCAGCTCGCCGAACACCCCTGGCCTGCGCAGCCTGCAGTTCGGTGATTCGCTCAAGCAACTGCTCGATGCCTTGGCCGAACGCCGTGAGCAGTTGGCCGCAACCCATGGCAAACGCGTGCCGTTGGCGATCAAGATTGCCCCGGACATGAGCGATGAAGAAACCGCCCTGGTGGCCGCTGCACTGATGGAATCGGGCATGGATGCGGTGATCGCTACCAACACTACGCTGGGCCGTGAAGGTGTCGAGACGCTGCCCTATGGTGGCGAAGCGGGTGGCCTGTCGGGCGCGCCGGTGCTGGAGAAGAGCACCCACATCGTCAAGGTGCTGGCCGGTGAACTGGGGGGCAAGTTGCCGATCATTGCTGCGGGCGGCATTACCGAAGGCCGTCATGCTGCCGAGAAGATCGCGGCGGGTGCGAGCCTGGTGCAGATTTATTCGGGCTTCATTTATAAAGGGCCGGCGCTGATTCGCGAAGCGGTGGACGCTATCGCGGCAATGCCGCGGTAACCTGGCTACCGCGAAGACCCCAGCGCGGATACAGAATCGACCTCATAAAAAAGGGCCCCTTCAAGGGGCCCCTGGGCCTTCGCCCGCCGCCCGGATAGGGCGTGCATGGTAAATCGAATTCAGTGTCCTCGATCAGCCAACGGCGTGATTTTCGTTGAGTCTATGGATGCCAGCGGTGCCAGTCATTCCGTCCCAGTTATCACCGCGACCTTCGCGCCAGCCGTTAATCCAGGCTTGGCGAACAGAAGGAAGATTGAAGGGGCAAAGTTCGCGGGATTTGCCGGTGACCCCGTATTGGTAGCCACGTGAATATGCTCTTTCCAACGGATCACGCTTAAGTCTTCTCATAGGGTGTTGCCCTCACTTGTTGACTGTAATGTCCCGTCGGCCTCTCCGAGGCCGGGCAGAGTCTTTCTGCCGGTTTGCGCTCGCTGCCGGCGTGGCGAGCTGAAGGTGCCGCCTCGTTGCGAAGCGGCCTGAGACCAGTTCTATCGAATGCGAGTCACGGTGTGAATGATCGATTTGTCATAAGGGCGTAACCTTTCTGAGGGTGAGGGGATAAGTAAATAAATGCGACTCAACCTTGTTTAGTGTTGAGCCCGCTATGATCGGGGTTTGCTGATCATTGACGTCATTTCGCCAGCGTTGCTTGCGGGTGGCAGAAATAATTTGAAATGCGACGAAGGGTCACATGGCCCCGGACATCGCCAGAATTTTTCGTACTGCCTGATGATCTAAGCTGTCTTTGCCACTGGGCCAGGCGCAGATCGGTCAGGTGGCCCGGCCTTTTGCGACACATGGGTGTGCCGGGAAAGGCCACCCGCACGCCTGCTGGAAAGGTGTACGGGCAAACATCGCGGGGTGATGCGTCGCCTCGTCAGTCAAATAGCCCAAGGCTCTGGAATACTCATGTCGGACCGTTTCGAACTTTACCTCACCTGCCCCAAAGGCCTTGAAGGCCTGCTTGCCGAAGAGGCCAAGGGCCTTGGCCTGGACGAAGTGCGTGAGCACACCTCGGCCATTCGCGGCGCCGCCGACATGGAAACCGCCTACCGCCTGTGCGTCTGGTCGCGTCTGGCCAACCGCGTGCTGCTGGTGCTCAAGCGCTTCTCCATGAAGAACGCCGACGACCTGTACGACGGCGTGCACGCCGTCGACTGGGCCGACCACCTGGCGGCCGATGGCACCTTGGCAGTGGAGTTCAGCGGCCATGGCTCGGGCATCGACAACACCCACTTCGGTGCGCTGAAGGTCAAGGATGCAATCGTCGACAAGCTGCGCAACCGCGAAGGCTTGCGCCCGTCGGTGGAAAAGATCGACCCTGACGTACGCGTACACCTGCGCCTGGACCGTGGCGAAGCGATCCTTTCCCTCGACCTGTCAGGCCATAGCCTGCACCAGCGGGGCTACCGCCTGCAGCAAGGCGCTGCGCCGTTGAAGGAAAACCTGGCGGCAGCGGTGCTTATCCGTTCTGGCTGGCCACGCATTGCCGCCGAAGGTGGCGCGCTGGCCGACCCGATGTGCGGTGTGGGTACCTTCTTGGTCGAGGCGGCGATGATCGCTGCCGATATTGCACCCAACCTCAAGCGTGAACGCTGGGGCTTCAGCGCCTGGCTCGGCCATGTGCCTGCGTTGTGGCGCAAGGTGCACGACGAGGCGCAGGCGCGGGCGCAGGCTGGCCTGGCCAAGCCCCCGCTGTGGATCCGTGGCTACGAGGCCGACCCGCGGCTGATCCAGCCGGGCCGCAACAACGTCGAGCGTGCCGGCTTGGGCGACTGGGTGAAAATCTACCAGGGCGAAGTCAGCACCTTCGAGCCGCGCCCGGACCAGAACCAGAAAGGCCTGGTGATCAGCAACCCGCCATACGGCGAACGCCTGGGTGACGAAGCCAGCCTGCTGTACCTCTACCAGAACCTCGGCGAGCGCCTGCGCCAGGCCTGCATGGGCTGGGAGGCGGCTGTGTTCACCGGCGCGCCGCAGTTGGGCAAGCGCATGGGCATTCGCAGCCACAAGCAGTATGCGTTCTGGAACGGCGCCTTGCCGTGCAAGCTGCTGCTGTTCAAGGTGCAGCCAGACCAGTTCGTGACTGGTGAGCGTCGCGAGGCAAACCCCGAGGGCACACAAGAACGCACGCAGGCCCCGGTCGTCAGCGAGCCGGCGCGCCTGTCGGAAGGTGCGCAGATGTTCGCCAACCGCTTGCAGAAGAACCTCAAGCAACTGGGCAAGTGGGCCCGTCGCGAGCAGGTCGACTGCTACCGCCTGTACGATGCCGACATGCCAGAATATGCCCTGGCCGTCGACCTGTACCATGACTGGGTACACGTGCAGGAGTACGCCGCGCCACGTTCGGTAGACCCGGACAAGGCCCAGGCGCGCCTGCTCGATGCGTTGGCGGCGATCCCGCAGGCGCTGAGCATTTCGCCTCAGCGGGTGGTGCTCAAGCGCCGCGAGCGGCAAAGTGGCACGCGTCAGTACGAGCGTCAGGCTACCGAAGGCCGCTTCCAGGAGGTGAACGAAGGTGGCGTCAAGCTGCTGGTCAACCTCACCGACTACCTCGACACCGGCTTGTTCCTCGACCACCGCCCGATGCGCATGCGGATTCAGCGTGAGGCTGCCGGCAAGCGCTTCCTCAACCTGTTCTGCTACACCGCCACGGCCACCGTACATGCGGCCAAGGGCGGTGCGCGCAGCACCACCAGCGTCGACCTGTCGAAAACCTACCTGGACTGGGCGCGGCGCAACCTGGCGCTCAATGGCTACTCCGAGCGCAACCGCCTGGAGCAAAGCGATGTAATGGCGTGGCTGGAAGGCAACCGCGACAGCTATGACCTGATCTTCATCGATCCGCCAACCTTCTCCAACTCCAAGCGTATGGAAGGTGTGTTCGATGTACAGCGTGACCACGTGCAGTTGCTGGACCTGGCCATGGCCCGCCTGGCGCCGGGTGGCGTACTGTATTTCTCCAACAACTTCCGCAAGTTCCAGCTGGACGAGCACCTGATGGCGCGTTACTCGGTGGAAGAAATCACCGCCCAGACCTTGGACCCGGACTTCGCCCGCAACCCCCGTATCCACCGCGCATGGCGTTTGCAACTGCGCTAAGGCGACGAGGTACATTGCGCGGCTAATGGCCAATAGCTATAACTGAGTGCAGGGCAAGATAATCCGCAGGACGCTGACGTGACGAGATGGGTGTATGTCAAAGTGTGGCGTGCGTGCGCGGTTGCTTGGCCCGCGTACAGAGGCGGTGTCCGCCTGGGCGATGGCACTGATTGCATTGGTGGCGGGCGGCTTGTTGACCGCCGCTTTGGCATTTGCCGCGCAGACGTTCTACAAGCAACAGCTGCGCCAGCGCTTCGAGCTGCTGGCCAGCGAGCGCTTCAGCCGCATAGCCGAGCGCTTTGACGAACAGCAACAGCGTCTGGACGGGTTACGGCGTTTTTTTAGCTTTTCCAACGAAATTACCCCTCGCGAATTCGACGGTTACGCGCGGCCACTGCTGCACCGGACCCTGGCCTATGCCTGGGCGCCGCGCGTCGAAGCTGCACAGCGCGCCGAGTTCGAACGCCAGGCCAGTATCCATTCCGGTCCGGACTATGTGATCCGCGATCAGGATGAGCACGGCCAATGGCGCCGTGCGCCGCTGCGCGACTATTATTTTCCTGTGTTGTATACCCAATCGGGAGTGTTGCCCGGGCTGCCTCATGGCCTTGACCTGGCCGGCCAGGGCGCGTCCCAGGCGGCACTCGCGCGGGCGCTGGGGCCAGGAAGCATGGCGGTGTCCGAGCCGCTGGCCATGTTCGATACCCATTCGGACGCGCGCGGCTTGTTGATGGTGGCGCCGGTGTTTTCCGATGCCAACCCCAACGGCGCGGCAGCCGGCTACGTGTTGGCCTTGTTGAGCATGCGTGAGCTGGTCAGCGATGGGCGGCCGGTGGCAGCTGACGATAATCTGGTGACAAGCATTGTCGACCCGTCGGGGCTGCGTGGTCCGGAAGTGTTGTTCAACTCGCAGAACCCGGTAGCGCCCCTGACGCTGGCCAGCAACCAACTGTTGCATCTGGCGGACCACCGCTTCCTGCTGAGTATCCGGCCTAGCCTGGCCTTCGTGCAGGCCAACCGCTCTTCGGCGGCGCTGGCGGTAGGCTTGTTGGGCGGGTTGTTGAGCCTGTTGCTCAGCGTGTTGTTGTACAACCTGTTCAGCCAGCGTCAGCGTGCCCTTGCCCTGGTCGAGCAGCGCACTGCCGAGCTGCAGGTCAGCGAGCAGTCGCTACGTGGCACACACAACCAGTTGCGCAGCGTGCTGGACGCCGCAACCCAGGTGGCGATCATCGCCACCAATCTCAAAGGGGTGATCAGCACCTTCAATGCCGGTGCCGAACGTATGCTCGGTTACCCGGCCAGCGAGGCGATTGGCCAGTTGCACCTGGAGCATCTGGTACTGCCCGAAGAACTGAACCAGCGTGCGCATGCCTTGAGCTTGCGCTTTGGCCGGCCGATAGCCGGCGGCCAGGCGATGTTTGCCGAAACGGTACAGGAGCAGGGGGCCGAGCCCGGCGAGTGGACCTTGCTGCGCGCCGATGGCAGCCAGTTGGTAGCCAACATGCTGGTCACCGCCATGCTCGACGAGCAGGGATTGTGGGTGGGTCACCTGGCGATATGCATCGATGTCACCGAGCGGCGCCGGGTGCATGAGGCGCTGGCAGCGCGCGACCGCTTGCTGGAAAAACTCAGTGCCGAGGTACCCGGTGGCATCTACCAGTACCGCCTGGATGCCAACGGCCATTCGTGTTTCCCGTATGCCAGCATGGGCCTGTATGACATCTACGAAGTTGACCTGCAGCAGTTGCGCGAGGATGCCTCGGTGGTGTTCGAGCGTATCCACCCTGATGACCTGGAGCGCGTACGCCGTTCGGTGCGTTACTCGGCCGAGCACCTGTCACCCTGGCGCGAAGAGTACCGAGTCTGCCTGCCACAGGCCGGGCTACGCTGGGTGCGTGGCGAGGCGACCCCGGAAGTGGGCGAGCAGGGGTGTACGCTGTGGCACGGCTACTTGACCGACATTTCCGACCTCAAGGGCGTGGAAGAAGAATTGCGGGCATTGTCGGTAACTGACTCGTTGACCGGTATCCATAACCGTCGCTACTTTCAGGAGCGGCTCAAGATCGAGTTGGAGCGGGCCCAGCGCGATGGCCTGGCACTGGCGGTGATCATGCTCGACATCGATCACTTCAAGCGCATCAACGACCGATTCGGCCATGCCGTCGGCGACCGGGTGCTGCGCAGCCTGTGCCAGCGCATCGGCCAGCGTTTGCGGCGCACCGATGTGTTCTGCCGCTTGGGCGGGGAAGAATTCATGGTGCTGTGCCCGGGCAGTGATGCCGAGCAGGCGCGGTTGCTGGCACTGGAGTTGTGGCAAGGGGTGCGCAATGTACCGGTGGAAGGTGTGGGCAAGGTGACCGCCAGCTTTGGTGTGGCGGGATGGCGGCCAGGGGAGGGCGCCGATGCCTTGTTGCTGCGGGCGGATGCGGGGGTTTATGCGGCCAAGCAGGCCGGGCGGGACCGGGTGGAAGGGGAGTCGGCCTGAAAGCTAAGTGTTGTCGGTACCGGCCCTTTCGCGGCTAAAGCCGCCCCCACAGGATCTGCACAGACATTGAGGCGTGTGTTGTACCTGTGGGAGCGGCTTTAGCCGCGAAAGGGCCGGTACCGACTAACCGGTCAGTTGGCTGCGGTGCTACCGGCCAGCTTCGGCTGGCGGTACAGGTCCAGCAGCACCTGGTCCAGCACCTGCGAGGCTCCCCACGGTTTCGGGTCGTTGAGAATCGCCGCCACCGCCCAGGTATGGCCGTTGCTGTCCCGGCTGAAACCGGCAATCGCCCGCACAGTGTTCAGTGTGCCGGTCTTGATGTGCCCTTCACCGGTCATGGCCGTGCGCTTGAGGCGCTTGCGCATGGTACCGTCCATGCCCACCAGCGGCATCGAGCTCATGAACTCTGCGGCGTAGGGGCTCTTCCAGGCGGCCTGCAGCATCTCGGCCATTTCCCGGGTGCTGACCCGCTCGGCACGCGACAGGCCAGAGCCGTTTTCCATCACCAGGTGCGGCGCGGTGATGCCTTTTTTCGCCAGCCACTGGCGCACCACGCGCTGGGCGGCGCGGGCGTCATCGCCATCGGCATCGGTGCGGAACTGCGCGCCAAGGCTCAGGAACAGCTGCTGGGCCATGGTGTTGTTGCTGTACTTGTTGATGTCGCGGATCACTTCCACCAGGTCTGGCGAGAAGGCACGGGCCAACAGGCGTGCACTCTTCGGTACGTTCTCGATGCGGTCGCCACCCTGGATGGTGCCGCCCAGCTCGTTCCAGATGGCACGCACGGCACCGGCGGCATAGGTTGGGTGGTCAAGCAGCGACAGGTAGGTTTGCGAGTTGCAGCCATCACCCAGCTGGCCACTGACCGTTACGCTGATGCCATCACCCTGGGGCACCGGGTTGTAGCGGACATCCCCGGTGCACTGTTTGGAGGCCACTGCCTTGACCTGGTTGTCGATGCGGATGCTGGCAATCGGTGGTTCGACCGCGATGGTGACTTTGCCGCCATCGTTGCGGGCCACGAAGCGCAAGGCCTTGAGGTTGACCAGCAGCGAGTCGGGTTTGACCAGGAACGGCTTGTTTTCGTCGCCGCCATCGTCGTTGAATTGTGGCAGGTTGGGCTGCACGAAGTGGCTGCGGTCCAGTACCAGGTCGCCGGTGACGGTACGTACGCCGTTGGCACGCAGGTCGCGCATCAGCAACCAGAGCTTTTCCATGTTCAGCTTTGGGTCACCGCCACCCTTGAGGTACAGGTTGCCATTGAGCACGCCGTTGCTCAGGGTGCCGTCGGTGTAGAACTCGGTTTTCCACTGGAAGGTCGGGCCAAGCAATTCAAGGGCCGCGTAGGTGGTGACCAGTTTCATGGTCGAAGCCGGGTTGACCGAAACGTCGGCGTTGAACACAGTCGGGGTACCGGGGCCGTCCAGCGGCAGCATGACCAGCGACAGCGCGGTGTCTTGCAGTTTGTTGGCCTTCAGCGCCTGCTGCACTTTGGCAGGCAGGGTGGTATTGACGGCAGCGGCCTGGCTGGGCAAAGCGAGTGGCAACAGCAGGCCGGCAAGAACGAGGGGACGAAGCGTTTTGATCATAGTGAGTAAATACCCTGCAGCGAGGGAAAAGGGCATTGGGGCTGTAAGAGATGATGGCCCCACGATGTAAAGAGTACGCATTATGCCCCAAGCGTAGCGACGATGCGCCACGTTCGACGGAAAAGCATCGCCAAAAAAAAGGCCACCGCGAAGGGTGGCCTTTCATCAATCGAACCGGGCTGGGTATCACTCAGCCTTGTTGATCGGCTTTTCCGGGTACCAGGCGTCCAGCAGCGGGCTGACTTCGATCTTGGTCAGTTCGCCGCGGCCTTTGAGCCAGGCTTCAACGGCAGCGCGCTGTTCTTCGCTGACCGAGCCGCGTTTAACCGAGCACACCAGGCCGAAATCGTCACCGCCTACATAATCCAGGCCGTTGGCGTCCATCGCTTCTTCCAGGAACGCGTCGAGGAAAGCATCGATTGCCTGGTCATCCAGATCTTCCTTGAATTCCAGGTTCAGCTCGAAGCCCAATTCCTGAAACTCGTCGACACACAGCTTTTTGCGCAGACGACGGGAGCGGTTTGTGGCCATGAAACAATCCTCTTAGGTAATAACGCCGCGCAGTCTACCAGCTAACACGCCTGGCTGCCTGCCTGAGTAACGGCGCTTGTGGCCAATTCCCTGGCCAGGGCGCGCTCCACTCGGCACATATGCCGTGCCAGTGCCTGGCGCCGCAAGCGTAGCTGGGTGGTGGACAGGTCGTTGGCCTCGAGCGCTTCGCAAGCCGCCATCAGGCAAGGCGCCTCCAGCATGCGCGCGGCACTGAGTACCTTGTGAGCCTGATTGGCAATGGCGCCGCTGTCCTGTTCGGGATTCAGCGCCATCAAACTGGTCAGGTCGGCCTGCAGGCTCTGCTGCAAGGCCAGCAGGAAACGCCGGCGAGCAACGGGGTCCGGCCCGACCACCGCGGCCAGGCCGTCCAGCCGGTACAGGCTGCGCCGGGGGCGCAGTTGGCGGCGCGGACGTATGCCAGCCAGGCGCTGGCTGAGGGTGCTGAGGCTGATGGGCTTGAGCAGGCAGTCGTCCATACCCGCGCTCAGGCACTTGCGGTGTACTTCAGGCTGCGCATTGGCGGTGTAGCCGAGGATAGTGCAGCGCTGCCGCTTGCCATGGCGTTCTTCGGCGCGCACGGCAGTTGCCAGCTGGTAGCCGTTCATGTGCGGCATGTTGCAGTCGAGTACCAGCACATCGAAATTGCCGGCCCGCCAGATGGCCAGCCCCTCGCGACCGTCGGGGGCGCTGGCGTGCTCCAGGCCCAGGTAGCCAAGCTGCTGCGCCATCAGTTGCAGGTTGGCCGGGTGGTCATCGATTACCAGTACCTTGAGCCTAGGGTCAGGTACGCCGAGGTGCTCGGGCAGTGGGGCTGGTTGCACTGCACTTTCGACCCGTTGCAACGGCATCTTCATGCGCACCTGGGTACCCACATCTTCCAGGCTCTTGATCGACAGGCTGCCACCCATCATTTCGCACAGGTTGCGGCAAATGGCCAGGCCCAGCCCGGTACCTGCGCGGGCACCCTGGCTGTGCGGGTTGGCCTGGATGAACGGATTGAACAGGCGCTGCAAGTCGTCGGCAGGGATGCCGATGCCACTGTCGCGCACCTCCAGTGTCAGCATGGCTGGGGTGCTGGCACCATCATCCAGCAGGCTTGCGCAGATTCGTACCTGGCCATGCTCGGTGAACTTGATGGCATTGCTCACCAGGTTGGACAGCACCTGCTTGAACCGCAGGGGATCGAGCAAGGCGTGACAGCGCGCGGCCGGGTCGATTGTCACCTCAAGGGCCAAGCCTTTCTGGCGTGCCTGGCCATCGAAGATACGCCCCACCGATTCGACAAGGACCGCCAGGTCGACCACTTCCGGGGCGAGCGACAAGTGCCCTGACTCAATGCGCACGATATCGAGAATATCGCCGATCAGGCCCAGCAGGTCCTTGGCCGAATGGTGTGCCAGCTCCAGCGCGCCACGGTCTACCCGTCCCTGATCGGCGCGCTTGACTGCCAGTTCGAGCATGCCGATGACAGCATTCATCGGCGTGCGGATTTCGTGGCTGATGGTGGCCAGGAAGGTACTCTTGGCCCGGTTGGCATCGTCGGCCTGCTGTTTGGCCTGGCGTAATTCCATGACCAGCTTGCGCCGTTCGCTGATGTCGATCCAGCCACCGATGATGCCTTGCACTTCACCGAGCGAGTCGCGATAGGGCAGAATCCAGTGGTAGATGGTCAGCTCCCGGCCCTTGATACGTAATGGGCGGTCCTTGATCAGTGGTGAACCGGCGGCCATGACTTTCAGGTAATCGGCCTGGATCTGCTGGGCTTGCTCACAGTCGGCGAACAGGCTGCGCTCAAGCTGTTGGCCTATCACCTGGTCGGAGCGGGCTTGCACCGTCTCCAGGTAACTGAAGTTGCAACTCTTCAGGCGGCCCTCGCGGTCTCGCACATACATCGGATGGGGCGTGCCGTTGAGCAAGGCGCGCATGAATGCCAGTTGGTCGTTCAGCGCGCGTTCGGCTTGTTGGCGCTGGCGAATCTGCAGGCGCAGGCGGGCATTCCAGAGCAGGGCCAGCAGTAGCAGTAAGGCCGTACCCAGCACCACCTGCAGGGCGAGGCGGCTGTAATCCTTGCTGTTGCTGCCTTCGTGCTGGTCGAAGCCGCGCCAGCGGTTGTTGATGACTCCTAGCTCCTCTGGCGAGATGCTCAACAGTGCTTTGTCGAGGATCGACACCAGCGGCAGCGACGCGGCGCTGGTAGCCATGGCAAAACTGGCGGGTTCGCTGCCGACCGTGTCGCGGATGATCAGCTCCGAGTTGCCCGCCAAGGCATGGTTGGCGTCGATCAGGGTGGTGATTACCGCATCGACGGCACCACTGTTGAGCAGTGCCATTGAATAGAACGCGCTTTGGGTCTCGACCCAGCTGATTTGCGGGTGGTATCGGGCCAGCATGGCGGCCACGGCGCTGTAGCGGGTCAAAGCAATACGGTGTCCTTGCAGCTGTTCCAGTGAAGCCGGTGCCTGGTTGTCCTTGCGGCTGACCAGGACGTAGGCGCTTTCCAGGTAGGGGCGGGTGATTTGCAGGTCGTCCATTGCTGCCCCGTCGCTGGCCAGTGCGGCGATGACATCTGCCCGGCCATCCTTGAGTCGGGCAATCATGTCGGCAATGCCACTGGCGCGTTGAACCTCGAAGCGCAGCCCGGTGCGTAGACGAATGAGTTCAAGCAGGTCGGCGGTGATGCCACGAAAGTGCCCCGAGCCATCAAAATAGGAAAGGGGGGCAGCCGTGTCATCGATAACCACGCGCATGACCGGGTGTTGCTGCAGCCATCGCTGCTCGGTTTCGCTCAGTTGCAGTTGGCGGTCGCTCAACAAGAGGTCGCTGCCTGGGCTCCAGCGTTTGAAGATGCTGGCGCGCATGGCTGGGGTCTGGCTGTCGAGGATGATGTTCACCAGTTCCATCAGGCGTGTGTCTTCCTGGCGCAAGGCAAAACCGAAGCCGATGGCTTCGTGTTTGCCGAAGTTGGCCATGCGCAGCCGTGGCAGGTGGCCGCGGCTTAGCTGGTAGTGCGTTGAAATGGTGTCGCCGATGAACACGTCGGCCTGGCCAAAGGCCACGGCATTCAGGGCCTGGCTGGAGGAGCCAAAGGCCAGCAGTTCGGCATTGGGGTAGGCGCTGCGCACGTCTTGCTTGGGCAGGTAGTGGTAGAGCATGCCCAGGCGCATGCCGCGCAAGCCAGGGTCCAGTGCCTGGCTGTCATCTTCACGCGTTACCAGCACGGGTTGGTCGATGGCATAGGGGCGCGACAGCACAAGGCCTTCGCTGGCCGCTTCGTAGCCGTTGGCGCTACCCAGCAAGTCGATATCACCCTGCCTGAGGGCTTCTACTGCCGCCTGCCGGCTGGGGAAGCGCAGTACCCGCACTGGCAACTGCAAGGCGTTGCCAATCATGTTGGCGTACTCGGCCGTCAGGCCCTGGTAGTCGCGGCCACCGCTGGTGATGTCGAACGGCGGGTAGTCGGGAGCCGATGTTCCCAGCACCAGTTCCTGGCGGCATTCAAGCCATTGTTGTTGTTCGTCGGTGAACAGGTATTGGGCCTGCCCGGTCGAAGACCGAGCCAGCAGGGTGAAGGATGAAGCATCGTGCAATGTAGCCTGTGCCGCACTGCTGAACAGCAGCAGTGCGATCAACAGGCGGGTGATAGGGCGAGTCATGACGAGCCTCAGACCAGCGCGTTGCGCTTGGCCATCTCGATCAGGTCGACCAGTGTATTGACCTGGAGTTTGTGCATGAGGCGCTTCTTGTAGGTACTGACGGTCTTGCTGCTGAGGAACATGCCTTTGGCAATTTCCTTGTTGCTGCGGCCTTGAGCGAAGAGTTGCAGCACCATCAGTTCACGGTCATTCACCTGGCGAAAAAGTTGTAAGTCGGCGTCTACCGCCTGATTGTGCTTGATTGCCTGGCTGGGGAAATAGTTGTAGCCGGCGAGCACTGCCTTGATTGCACTGAGCAGTTCACTCAGGTCTTCCTGCTTGCACACGTAACCGGCAGCGCCCGAATGCATGCAGCGTACGGCAAACAGTGCCGGAGACTGTGCAGTCAGGACCAGAACCTTCATGGGCAGGGCCATGGCCTGAAAACGGGCGAGTACCTCCAGCCCGTCCAGCTTGGGGATACTGATGTCCAGTATGACCAGGTCGGGGTTGCTCTCCCGGATCATCTGCATGGCGTCTACGCCGTTGTCTGATTCGCCGACAATCTTGTAATTCTGGTTTTCCAGCAGCATACGGACGGCCAGGCGGATGACCGGATGGTCGTCAACAATAAATATGGAGTGCATGTTCAACTTCCCTGCGACGATTGAGGGTGACAAAGGGCACCATATCGCAGTTGGAAGTCGTCGGGCATGCGAGGAAGCGCTGTTAGCCCCATATGGGAAATGGCTTACAGGATAAAACAAAACGAGCTACGAAACAGGCGTGTTTAACCCAGTGTCAAAGTGAACTTGGTAACTTTTCATGGATTTTTATTCGTGCTGTTTAGTTTGTCGTCAGTATGTGTAGGAAGTTTCCTTCAATGTGCGGTGCAGCGCGGGGCTGAGCCCAGGCTGCACCGAAACAGGTCAGGTCGGGCTGGAGCGACCGGTCATTTCCCTGGCCATTTCGCTGGCGTAACTGTCGGTCATCCCGGCAATAAAGTCGATCATGCGAAGGAACGCGCTGTGCAACGAGCCGTGCGGGTCTGGGGCATTGTTGCCGATCAGGTCCAGCACCCGCCGGCTCTTGAATGACGGCGTGCGCCCGCCGTGCTGCTCAAGCGCGGCACCGCAGAAGGTGTTCAGCAGAATCTCCAGGGTGGTGTAGGCACCGATTTCGTGCAGGGTTTTGCGTTTGTCCTGGAAGATTTTGTTGCGTGCCATGTCCTTGGCCTGCAGTACACAGCGCTTTGCCGGGCCATGCATGTGCTCGACCAGGTCGCCTGCCAGTTGCCCGGCCAGCAACGCCTGCTGTTGCTCGACGAAGGCGTGGGCGGCGGCGTTGGTCAGGTGTTCAATAGCCTTGCCCCGCAGGATCGCCAGTTTGCGTCGGCGGGAATCGCGCGGGCCAAGCTGGCGGTAGGTTTCCGGCAGGTCATCGCCGACCAGGTCGAGCAACAGGGCTTCGACTTCGGCATATTGCAGCAGCTCCATCTCCAGGCCGTCTTCCAGGTCGATCAGTGCGTAGCAGATGTCATCGGCGGCTTCCATCAGGTAGACCAGCGGATGACGCGCCCAGCGCTGGTGCTCCAGCTGTGGCAGGCCGAGCTTGCGGGCGATCTGCTCAAGCAGGGGCAGCTCGCTCTGGTAGCTGCCGAACTTGTGCTTCTTGTAGCCGAGCGCGTCAGCGTGACGGGCGCTCCAGGGGTACTTGAGGTAGGTGCCGAGGGTGGCATACGTCAGCCGGGTACCACCGTCGAACTGGTGGTACTCCAGTTGGGTGAGCACGCGAAAGCCTTGGGCATTGCCTTCGAAATTCAGGAAGTCGGCCCGCTCGTCATCGCTCATGTCATCGAGCCAGCCACGCCCGGCTGCCTGCTGGAACCAGTGGCGGATGGCGTCTTCGCCGGAGTGGCCGAACGGCGGGTTGCCAATGTCGTGGGCCAGGCACGCCGACTGCACGATCATCCCCAGGTCGCTGGGAGCGCACCAGTCCGGCAGGCTGTCGCGCAGGGTTTCACCGACACGCATGCCCAGCGAGCGACCGACGCAGCTGACTTCCAGCGAGTGAGTCAGGCGTGTGTGGATATGGTCGTTGCTGGTAACCGGATGTACCTGGGTCTTGCGCCCGAGGCGGCGGAAGGCGCCAGAGAAGATGATGCGGTCGTGGTCTTTGTGAAAGGGGCTGCGCCCGAGTTCATCGGCGCTGTACAGGGCTTTGCCCAGGCGTTCGCGGGTAAGCAGGGTGTGCCAGTCCAAGGCGCGGTCTCCTGTGGTTCGATAGCAGAAGCATACCCTACACGGACCGCGCAGCGGCTAGGGGCGGCGAGTGCCTTGCATGTACAGGCGCACCAGCGGTAGCAGGCTGCTGCCCAGGCGCACCAGCCGTGCCAGGTTGCCGCTACGCACGCCCTTGCCGGTCAGGAAACCCAGCGCCACCACGGCACCGATCCCCCACAGTGGCGCATGCTTGATCCCCAGCCCTTCGGGCAGCGAGCTGCCCATGCCGCGCACGCGGCGCAGCGGCTCCAGCAGTTGCCCGGACTCGTGGCGGATTTCCTGGCGGTGCATCTCCATGCGCAGACGCAGCAGCGCCTTGCGCAGCTCGCGCGGGTTACGGGTGTTTGGCAGTTCTGGCAGGCTCATGGCAACAGGCGCTCCCGGTCCTTGGCAAGTTCTTCGAGGGTGGCGCCGAATGGCGAAGACTCGTCAAACACCGCTGCCTTCAAGCGCACCCCGCAATACAGCGCGGCAATGCCATAGAACACGCACAGGCCGATGATGCCGGCCAGGCGATAGCTGTCCCACAGCAGCACCAGCAATAACCCCGACAGCGCGGTCAGCAGCAGCAGGGCGAACACCAGCGCAAGGCCGGCGAACAGCAGTAGCCTCAAGGTGCGGCCCTTTTGCTCCTGCAACTCGATACCAAACAGTTCGATGTGGCTGTGCAGCAGCCCCAGCGCGGCTGCGCCCAGGCGCCTGCCCGAGGCGCTGGCGCCGTTGGCTTCATTCTCCATGGGAACCCCTTAGCGCCGGTTGGCCAGCAGGCCGATCAACAGGCCGACGCCAGCGGCGATGCCGATGGCCTGCCACGGGTTTTCCTGCACGTACTGCTCGGCGCTACCCAGTGCCGCCTGGCCGCGATCACGCACCGATTCCTGCGTCAACTGCAGGGTTTCACGGGCCTGTGCCAGGCGGTCGTGAATCTGCTCGCGCAGTTCGTCGGCCTGGTCGCCGGCCAGGTTGGCGGTGTCGGCCAGCAGCTTCTCGGTGTCACGCACCAAGGCCTGGAAGTCAGCCATCAATATTTCTTGAGCAGTCTTTGCCGATTTGCTGGCCATGGGTCTCTCCCTGTCGATGAGTGTTGGTAGTTCGAGTGATAGCAGGTGCGGAAGGTTCAAGTGCCGTGCTGGTATGAGCCTTGCTATATGTTTGCCACGTTGCGGGGCGCCACTGTCGGGTTTTGCGCCGATTCAGGGCGCCAGCGCAGCGGGTACCGATAAACCTTAACCCAATCCATGACAAACCCAAGAAAAAACCACGCAGGCTCCGCCCGGCTCACCGAAACAGGGCAGGGGACTGGCACCGATTCGGTGCAAGGATGCAGGTTCTTGAACTGTCCTGGTGCCTTTTCTGCAGGTCTGCCTACTTCATGGAAAACATGCACAGCGCGATGGACTCCCTGGTCCACGGTTCCAATACCCTGTTCATTCTCATGGGCGCCATTCTGGTGCTGGCGATGCATGCCGGCTTCGCGTTCCTCGAAGTGGGCACGGTGCGCCACAAGAACCAGGTCAACGCCTTGTCGAAGATCCTCAGCGACTTTGCCATTTCGGCGCTGGTGTACTTCTTTATAGGCTACTGGATCGCCTATGGGGTCAATTTCTTCCAGCCTGCGGCAACACTGGCTGCCGACCATGGCTATGCGCTGGTCAAGTGTTTCTTCCTGTTGACCTTTGCCGCTGCAATTCCGGCGATCATCTCCGGCGGCATCGCCGAACGCGCCCGCTTTGTGCCGCAACTGTGTGCAACCGCGTTGATCGTGGCATTCATCTACCCGTTCTTCGAGGGCGTAGTTTGGAATGGCAACCTGGGTGTACAGGCCTGGCTGCAATCGCGCTTTGGCGCGCCGTTTCATGACTTTGCCGGCTCCGTGGTCGTGCATGCCATGGGCGGCTGGCTGGCGCTGGCGGCGGTGCTGCTGCTGGGTGCGCGCCGCGGGCGCTACCGTGATGGCCGGTTGGTGGCGTTTGCGCCGTCGAGCATTCCTTTCCTGGCGTTGGGTTCGTGGATCCTGATCATCGGCTGGTTCGGTTTCAACGTCATGAGCGCCCAGACCTTGCAGGGCGTTAGCGGCCTTGTAGCGATCAACTCGCTGCTGGCCATGGTTGGCGGCACTTTGTCGGCGTTGCTGGCCGGGCGCAACGACCCGGGCTTCCTGCATAATGGGCCTTTGGCCGGGCTGGTGGCGATTTGCGCCGGCTCTGATCTTATGCACCCGGTTGGTGCGCTGGCCACCGGTCTGGTGGCGGGCGCACTGTTCGTCTGGACGTTCACCGCAGCGCAGAACCGCTGGAAGATCGACGACGTGCTGGGTGTGTGGCCATTGCACGGCCTGTGCGGCGTGTGGGGTGGCATTGCCTGCGGCGTCTTTGGTCAGGTTGCGCTTGGCGGTATGGGCGGTGTCAGCCTGGTCAGCCAGCTACTGGGCAGCCTGATGGGTGTGGCCGTGGCGCTGGCCGGTGGCTTTGCTGTTTATGGCACCATCCGCGCGTTGCATGGCCTGCGTTTGAGTCATGAGCAGGAGTTCCAGGGGGCAGACCTTTCGCTGCACCGCATTGGCGCGACCAGCCAGGATTGAGCCAGGTCAGGTGCATGACCGGCGCGGTGGACCTAGAATAGTGTTCTCTGCATGCCAAACCGGGACCTGCCCCATGCTGCCTGAATGCCAACTGTTCGGCACCCTCGGCTGCCACCTGTGCGAAGTGGCCGAGGCCGTGCTGATGCCCTTCGTCGATCATGGCCTGCTGGTAGAACTGGTCGATGTCGCCGAGAGCGAGCCCTTGTTCGAACGCTATGGCCTGATCATTCCGGTACTGCGGCGCTGCGACAATGGTGCCGAGCTGCACTGGCCGTTCGATGCCGAGCAAGTGGTGGCGTTCCTGGGGCAATGATGGCAGCAGGGGAGATGCAACCCTGCTCCATGAGGGGTGATGCAAGCTGATGATCAGGTACCGGCACACAGTTGCCGGTGTCCTTAACCCTCATCGGAACTGCTTGCCATGTTGATCACTCCGCACTTCACCTTGGCCGAAATGACCGTTTCCCAGCTTGCCGCCCGGGAAGGATTCGATAACTCCCCGCCTCCAGAAGCCAGGGCCAACTTGCAATTGCTGTGTAACGCACTTGAACAGGTGCGCGCGCTTTTCGGCGTGCCCATTGTCGTCAGCAGCGCGTTTCGCAATGAGAGGGTCAACCGGCTGATTGGCGGTTCCCCGAATAGCCAGCATGTCCAGGGGCTGGCTGCTGACTTCACGGTGACGGAACTCAGCCCACGCGAAACTGTAAGGCGGATCATGGAAAGTACCGTGCCGTTCGATCAACTCATTCTGGAATTCGATGACTGGGTGCACATGTCGGTATCGCGCAGTACGCCCCGCAGGCAAGTGTTGACCATCCATAAAGGCGGGCGCTATCTGCCGGGGTTGCAATGAAGCGCATTGACGGCGGCAGGAGGTTATTCGTATGCTGTATATAAATACAGTATTGAGGTGAAGCCATGCTCAACGTCGAGCAACTCAAGTACAGCGTCAACCGTATGCCCGTGGAGCGGGTGGCTGACGCTGTCCTGGAACTGCGCCTCGAAGGCCTGGTTACCGACGCCCGCACACCGTTCGGCAAGGTCCACTTCAATACCTGCTTCGCCGAGATCGAAGCCTTGTTCCAGCGTGCCGGCTACCACCGTGGGCTGGATGTGGTCGGTTACCAGGGGTTGCTCTATGCCCTGTACGACCCGGGCCGCTGGGAGCCGGTGCAGGTGCTGCGCTGGCTGAAGGAACGCAGCGAGGCGATGGCCCAGGCTGGTTGAGGGCGCGGGCTTGGGCGATAATGCGCAGCCGTGAGTGTTTCGAGCCCTGCCATGACCACGCCTTTCGACCCCGCCCGCCAGCAAGCCAGTACGGTGTGCCTGCCCCCCGGTAACTGGGCGACAGTGCTCGATTGCCTGTGTGACCATTTCAAGGCCATCGACCGTACCCAGTGGCTTGACCGCTTTGCCCGTGGCCGGGTGCTGGACAGCGAGGGGCGGGCGGTTGATGCCGGCCTGCGCTACAAGCGTGGTATGCGCTTGCACTATTTTCGCGAAGTGCCAAACGAGCGGCCAATCCCGGTGCAGGAGGTGGTGCTGCATGTTGACGAGCATCTGGTGGTGGCTGACAAGCCGCATTTCCTGCCGGTGACGCCGAGTGGCGAGTACGTCGAACAGACCTTGCTGCGTCGCCTGATCCGCCGGCTGGATAACCCACACCTGGTACCGTTGCATCGCATCGACAGGCATACCGCCGGGCTGGTGCTGTTTTCCGCCAACCCGCACACACGCAGTGCCTACCAGCGGCTGTTTCCCGAGCGGCGCATCGACAAGCACTACCAGGCCATCGCCGCCGCCATGCCGCAGCATGTGTTTCCCCTGGTGCACAAAAGCCGCCTGGTGCATGGCGAGCCGTTTTTCCGCATGCATGAGATAGAAGGTGAGGCCAACAGCGAAACCCTGGCCGAAGTGCTGGAGAAGAACGGGGAGCTGTGGCGCTATGGGTTGTCGCCGGTTACCGGCAAGACGCATCAGTTGCGCGTGCACATGGCGGCTTTGGGTGCAGGCATCAGCAATGACCCGTTCTATCCGCAGCTGCTCAATGAAGAAGACGACTACCAGCGGCCGCTGAAACTGCTGGCGCAGAGCTTGCGTTTCGAGGACCCGCTGAGTGGGGAAGAGCGCTATTTCGAGAGCCGGTTGCGGCTGGATTGGTAACGCGATAAGTCAAGGCTTGCGCGGTCCATGTCGGAGCAACTGTCTTGCTCAATTTCTAGCATCTGGCGCGCCCCCTGTAGGAGCGGGCTTGCCCGCGAACACGGGCGAAGCCCGTGCCATTCACCACGATAAGTTGGGCATGCGCGGTCCATGCAGGCCTTGTGTCGCGATTGGGCCGCCAGGGACTGCGCAATGCCTGCAGGAATCAGCGGTTGAACCGCTCCACCAATGAGTACTGGCTCCCCGCTGTGCTGGTCAGTTCTTCACTCAGCAACGCCGAGTGCTGCGCCTGTTCAGCGGTCTGGTCGGCCAGTTCGGCAATGGTGCTGATGTTGCGGCTGATTTCGTCAGCCACTGCGGTCTGTTCTTCAGTGGCGGCAGCAATCTGGGTGGCCATGTCGGTGATGTTGGCAACCGCTTCGCTGATGCCCACCAGCGCCTCGTCAGCCTGCATCACACGATCAACGCCTTCCTGCGCCTGACGGTGGCCGGTTTCCATGGTCAGCACGGCATTGCTGGCGGTTTGCTGCAGCTTGGCGATCAGGCCGTGGATCTGCCCGGTGGATTCGGCAGTGCGCTGGGCCAACTGGCGCACTTCGTCGGCAACCACGGCAAAGCCGCGGCCCATTTCCCCGGCACGCGCCGCTTCGATGGCTGCGTTCAATGCCAGCAGGTTGGTCTGGTCGGCGATACCCTTGATCACATCGACCACGCCCCCGATCTCGTCGCTGTCCTTGGCCAATTGCGTGACCGTCTGGCCGGTTTCGCCCACTGCGGCCGACAGGCGCTCGATGGCCTCGCGGGTTTCGCCGGCAATCTGGCGGCCCTGGCTGGTCAGGCGGTTGGCTTCCTGCGTGGCATCGGCAGTGCGCTGAACATGGTTGGCCACCTCCTGGGTGGTGGCAGCCATCTGGTTGACGGCGGCGGCGACCTGTTCGGTCTCCACCCGCTGGCGTTCCAGCCCTGAAGAACTCTTGTGCGCCAGGGCATCGGACTGGCGCGCCTGGTCGCTAAGGTGCTCGGCACTGTCCTGTAGGCGGGTCAGGCAGGTTTTCATGCGGGCGTCCTGGCTGAGCATGGCCATTTCCAGGCGTGCCTGCACGCCACGGCTGTCGGTGTACATTTGCGCGATCAGCGGGTCGGAGGTGGTCTGTTCGGCCAGGCGCAGCAGGCGCTTGAGGCCGCGTTGCTGCCAGCTCAGGCCGAGCAGGCCAAGCGGTACGGAAAGCCCGGCAGCGAGGGCAAAGCCCCAGGAATGCCCCAGCCAGTTGCCAATCAGGAAGCCTACCTGGCTGATCAGGATGAACGGCAGCCAGTCCTGTAGCACCGGCAGCCACTTGTCGCGGCGCGGTACGGGCGGTTTGCCCTGGTTGATGCGCTGGTACAAGGCTTCGGCGCGGCGGATCTGTTCGGCAGTGGGCTTGACCCGCACCGACTCGAAACCGACCACCTGGTTGTTATCGAAGATGGGTGTGACGTAGGCGTTGACCCAGTAATGGTCACCGGATTTGCAGCGGTTCTTGACGATACCCATCCACGGCTGGCCCTGCTTGAGGGTTTGCCACATGTGGGCAAACACTGCAGGCGGCACGTCTGGGTGACGTACCAGGTTATGGGGGGCGCCGGTCAGCTCTTCACGGGTGAAGCCACTGATATCGATGAAGGCATCGTTGCAGTAAGTGATCACGCCCTTGGCATTGGTGGTGGAGATCAACCGCTGCTGGGCAGGGAAAGTCCGTTCTCTCTGGGTAATCGGCTGGTTGTTACGCATGGGTTGATAGTCCGCAGGGCTTTCGACAGGTATCGGCAAGCTGCAGGTTTTATTGAATGATTATTTGACATACCTCGGTTTGGGATTGATCGCTGGCGCCAGAGTGCCTGTGAAATAGAGCGCCGCACGGGCGGCGCTCACTTTCAGGAGCACAGTGAATCTTCAGCCTGCAATCAACTGACGCAACACATAATGCAGAATGCCGCCTGCCTTGAAGTACTCCACTTCATTCAGGGTATCGATCCGGCACAGCACCTCGATCTGCTCCTGTTGGCCATCGGCACGGGTAATACGCAAAGGCAGGCTCATGCCAGGGCGAATAGGCGCGCGATCAAGGCCCAGTACGTCAATCTGCTCCTTGCCGGTAAGCCCTAGTTGCTTGCGGTTGTGCCCGTCCTTGAACTGCAGCGGCAGCACGCCCATGCCCACCAGGTTGGAGCGGTGAATGCGTTCGAAGCTTTCCGCCAGCACCGCCTTCACCCCCAGCAGGTTGGTGCCCTTGGCCGCCCAGTCGCGGCTTGAGCCGGTGCCGTATTCCTGCCCGGCGATGACCACCAGCGGGGTGCCTTCCTGCTGGTATCGCATGGCAGCGTCGTAAATCGACAGTTTTTCGCCAGTGGGGACGTGCAACGTATTGCCGCCTTCTTCACCGGCCAGCATTTCGTTGCGGATTCGAATGTTGGCGAAAGTGCCGCGCATCATCACTTCATGGTTGCCACGCCGCGAGCCGTAGGAGTTGAAGTCGCGTGGCTCTACACCCTGTTCGCGCAGGTAGCGCCCGGCCGGGCTGTCGGCCTTGATGTTGCCAGCCGGGGAGATGTGGTCGGTGGTCACTGAGTCGCCCAGCAACGCCAGCACCCGTGCGCCGCGAATGTCGGCGATTGCGGGTGGCGGCCCACCAATGCCGTCGAAAAACGGTGGGTGCTGGATGTAAGTGGAGTCAGCCTGCCACACGTAGGTGGCGGCCTGAGGCACCTCGATAGCCTGCCATTGCGCATCACCGGCGAACACTTCGGCATATTCCTTGTGGAACATTGCCGTATCGACCTTGGCTACGGCCTCGGCAATTTCCTGCTGGCTGGGCCAGATATCGCGCAGGTAGACCGGTTGGCCGTCCTTGCCGGTGCCCAGCGGGTCCCGGGTCAGGTCTACGCGCACGCTGCCGGCCAAGGCGTAAGCCACCACCAGGGGCGGCGAAGCCAGCCAGTTGGTCTTGACCAACGGGTGCACGCGACCTTCGAAGTTGCGGTTGCCCGACAACACCGAGGCGACGGTAAGGTCGGCGCTGCCAATGGCCTTCTCGATTGCGTCGTCCAGCGGGCCGGAGTTGCCGATGCAGGTGGTACAGCCATAGCCGACCAGGTCAAACCCAAGCTGGTCGAGGAAGGGAGTGAGCCCGGCGGCATTGAAGTACTCGGTGACTACCTTGGACCCCGGCGCCAGAGAACTCTTGACCCAGGGTTTGCGTTGCAGGCCTTTTTCCAAGGCCTTTTTCGCCACCAGCCCGGCCGCCATCATCACGCTGGGGTTGGAGGTGTTGGTGCAGGAGGTGATGGCGGCAATGACCACGGCGCCATCGCGCAAGGTGTGGGTCTGGCCCTGATGGCTGTAGTCGATTTCGCCGGCCTGGTCGGCATTGCCCACCGCGACGCCGCCGCCACCTTCGCTTTCCAGGCGGCCAACTTCCTTGGCCAGTGGCTTGGGTTGCAGTTCGATGAAGTGGTCAAAGGCCTGGCTGACCTGGCCCAGCGCTACACGGTCCTGTGGCCGCTTGGGGCCGGCCAGGCTGGCTTCCACCGCTTGCATGTCCAGCGCCAGGGTGTCGCTGAACAGCGGCTCCTGGCCGGCCAGGCGCCACATGCCCTGGGCCTTGCAGTATTGCTCGACCAGTTGCACGGTCGCTTCGGGCCGTCCCGACAGACGCAGGTAATCCAGGGTGACGTCATCGACCGGGAAGAAGCCGCAGGTGGCGCCGTATTCCGGGGCCATGTTGGCGATGGTTGCGCGGTCGGCCAAGGGCAGCTCGGCCAGGCCGTCGCCATAGAATTCGACGAACTTGCCCACCACGCCTTTCTTGCGCAGCATCTGCGTTACCGTCAGCACCAGGTCGGTGGCGGTGATGCCTTCACGCAGCTTGCCGGTCAGCTTGAAGCCGATCACTTCGGGAATGAGCATCGATACCGGCTGGCCGAGCATGGCCGCTTCTGCCTCGATACCGCCGACACCCCAGCCGAGCACGCCCAGGCCGTTGATCATGGTGGTGTGCGAGTCGGTGCCGACCAGGGTGTCGGGGAAGGCGTAGGTGCGGCCATCGGCCTCACGGGTCCACACGGTACGGCCAAGGTATTCCAGGTTCACCTGATGGCAGATGCCGGTGCCCGGGGGTACCACGCGGAAGTTGTCGAAAGCACTTTGGCCCCAGCGCAGAAAGGCATAGCGCTCGCCGTTACGCTGCATTTCGATGTCGACGTTCTCGCTGAATGCTTGTGGCGTGCCGTAGCGGTCGACCATGACCGAGTGGTCGATCACCAGGTCGACTGGCGACAGCGGGTTGATGCGCTGTGGGTCGCCACCGGCCTTGGCCATGGCGGCGCGCATGGCGGCCAGGTCGACCACCGCCGGTACGCCGGTGAAGTCCTGCATCAGTACCCGCGCCGGGCGATACTGGATTTCGCGGTCGGAGCGCCGCTCGCTCAGCCACTGGGCGAGGGCGCGCAGGTCGTCGCCGGTGACGGTCTGGCCGTCTTCCCAGCGCAGCAGGTTTTCAAGCAGCACCTTCAGTGACATGGGCAGGCGTTGCAGGTCACCCAGCTGGCGGGCGGCTTCGGTGAGGCTGAAGTAGTGATAGGTCTGGTCGCCGACCTTGAGCGGCTTGAGGGTGTTCAGGCTATCGAGCGAGGGCATTGCCAACTCCTTCTGCGCCGGTGCCCGGCAATTAATCACAGTTTGCCGGTGGCACCGCTCTGTATCGGTCCGCACGGTACGGACCTGGCTGAATGGTCAGGTTAGACCGGTTTACGCTACCTGACCCTTTTCTGGACCGGCGGGGCGTGTCGCTGGTTCCGAACTTCCTTTATCATCGCCGCCCTGCCGGCGCCTGTTGCGCGCCCGCCGTCGTGGAGTGAGAGATGAATACCCTGTTCATGCATTGCCGGCCCGGTTTCGAGGGTGAGGTTTGCGCTGAAATCAGCGAACATGCCGCCCGCCTGGGTGTTGCCGGATATGCCAAAGGCAAGCCGCACAGTGCCAGCGCCGAGTTTGTCTGCGGCGAGGAGGGCGGTGCCGAGCGGTTGATGGGTGAGCTGCGCTTCAATCAGCTGATTTTCCCGCGGCAGTGGGCCCGGGGTGGTTATGTCGAGCTGCCGGAAAGTGACCGTATCAGTGTGTTGCTGGCGCAGTTGGCCGACTTCCCGGTATTCGGCAGCCTGTGGCTCGAAGTGCTGGACAGCAACGAAGGCAAAGAGTTGTCCACCTTCTGCCGCAAGTTCGAAGTGCCATTGCGCAAGGCCTTGGAAAAGGCCGGGCGCCTGGTCGATGACCACAGCCGGCCACGTTTGCTGCTCACCTTCATCAGTGGCCGGCGGGTATTTGCTGGCATTGCGCCGGCCAACAATAGTGCGCTGTGGCCCATGGGTATCCCGCGGCTGAAGTTCCCCCGCGAGGCACCCAGCCGTTCGACCCTCAAGCTGGAGGAAGCCTGGCACCAGTTCATCCCGCGCGAACAGTGGGAGCAGCGCTTGGGTGATGACATGACCGGTGTCGACCTGGGTGCTTCGCCGGGTGGCTGGACTTACCAACTGGTGCGTCGTGGCATGCTGGTGACAGCCATCGATAACGGGCCGATGGCCGAGAGCCTGATGGATACCGGGCTGGTGCAGCACCTGATGGCCGACGGGTTTACCTGGCAGCCGAAGCAGTCGGTGGACTGGATGGTGTGCGATATCGTCGAGAAACCGGCACGTACCACCTCGCTGATCGAGACCTGGTTGGGAGAGGGGTTGTGCCGTGAGGCAGTGGTTAACCTGAAGTTGCCGATGAAGCAACGTTATGCCGAGGTTCGGCGGTTGCTTGATCGCATGGAGGCGACGTTCAAGGCTCGCAAGATTCGGGTTTCGATTGCTTGCAAGCAGTTGTATCACGATCGTGAGGAAGTGACTTGTCATCTGCGGCGGATGGACTTTAAGCCTCGTTGAGCCCAGCGAGTTGCTCGCAGCTCGGCTCTGGCTTTTGCTGCAAACCGTGCGATGGTCTTGGCGACACAGATTGCGGCGTTAGCGCTACCTGCGTGAGCGAATGCCTATACCCTGTTGTAGTCCACGCTTGAAGGCTTGAAGGCTTGAAGGCTTGAGCGTTGGTTTCGATAGGGTGAAAACTCTGTCTGCGATGGCGACGCTCATTCACCTTTTCGCCTTTACGGCGAGTTCCTTTTTGTCTTGGTGTATGGACCGGACACATCACTGACACGTGTGCGGAGACATGGTTGACACATTATCGTCCCCGAGCGGCGTCGTTGAAATCGTATTTCCCAATTCGATGGT
>JAAIGF010229206.1_pt1 | contig 136739 bp, 114 predicted proteins | sample 6487441 | NCBI WGS metagenome assembly JAAIGF01 (sample SAMN13974129, study PRJNA590717) | phyllosphere metagenome | biome: pepper field; feature: multiple bacterial spot infested pepper fields; material: pepper leaves; isolation source: leaves from pepper fields | host: Capsicum annuum ... | reverse complement strand
TTTGCGAAGCATAAAATCCATACTGCTCCAGTGTGAGCGCTCTCCTCACACGATATGAAATGAAAAAGGCATTTTTGCGAAGCATAAAATCCATACTGCTCCAGTGTGAGCGCTCTCCTCACACGAGGTGAAATGAGAAAAGGCATTTTTGCAAAGTACACAATTCATACTATTAAAGGAGTGTTCATCGTTATGCGTTCTGCTGTTCTGTCCGTCATTCCGTCTGTTGCACCTGTGAAAGCTTCGGTTCGTGAGGCACATCTTCATCGTATGGAGCTGTTCTTATATGATTCCGCTAAGCTAGCGCTACCTGAGCCTTGCCGTCCGCTGCATTGTGGGTTGCTACGTCTATCCGGTCACGGCGCTACAGGATGGGCAGAGTTTGAATTTTCAGATGGAACTGCTCACCTGGATCTGATCAAATGGGGGCAAGCGTTCCGGCATCTGAAGCGACGATCTGCAGCAGAGGCGGAGGACTATATTCGCCGCCATGAAGCGGAATGGGGTTTTACACGTACGCATCTAGCAGCAGAAGCCCTGCACTCCTGGCAACATGCTCTGGGTGAAATGGAACAGAGTCGACACCCTCAACCCGCAGTGCTAAGCGATATGTCAGGAGTGACAAGCTTACCGACAGAGCGAGAATTCTTAAGCTATTATTGCCAGTCTTATTATTCTTTTTGAGTCTTGCTGGTTAAGTGTGTATAAAGGGAGTCTGGAGAAATGATGACAGATATATTTAACGGAGAACCCTTTATCAAGGATTAAAGGAGCGTTGTTATTGCAATGAGTGAAGAAAAAATCATGGTCGGTGTCCATTACAGTCTAAACGGAGAACGCCTGATTCGGCGCGGTATTCGCCTCGCTGAGCTACTTGACGCACCCTTAATCGTGCTCAGCGTATTACATGAGCCGATTAGTGAGCTGGACATGGAAAGACAGCAGTATTACAACTCCTGGAAAAAGCTAACTGAAGATGCAGGCGGTACCTTCCTCGTCAAAGTAAATGAAGATCGTGAGCTTGCCGAGGTGATTGCAGACGTGGCTCACCAGCATGAAGTGACCCAGCTTATTATCGCGCAGTCGGTTCGTTCATTCTGGGAAGAAATCACGCGTGGCTCACTGGTCAAAGACCTGATGGAGCATCTGGGAGCGATTGACCTGCATATTGTTGCTGTGCAGCGAATGAAGGCTAATTTTGAGGAAACACATGAGGATGGCGTCGAAGTCGATGTGATTCGCACACCGAAAGGCTACCAGATTCGCTATGAGACCGATCAGCCTGTTGTCGCGGAAGGGGTCTTTTTCAAGGAAATGCATACAGACTTTGAAAATGGACTGCTCAAGCTCCATGTGGATGGAGAATATCAATATCTAAAAGTTCGCAAAGGTATACTGGTTGATGCGAAGCCGCTAGAACGCCTATTGCAGCAAGGTCATTAGCGACTTATCATGTGTACATGCTGCTGATCGGTCATAGCTGTCCTTTTGTAATAACAACGAAGGAACAGCGGAGACCTCGTTAATGTAACGAAACGAACCATTGGATACGAGCTGCGTATCTGCTTCTATGGGTATCGGACAGTGTCTCTATGTCTGTTGCACATCAGAAAGTTTTCAAGCCGCCCGAAGATGCTGCCGGGCGGCTTCGTCTGCCTGAACAGGATCAGATCAGAGCAAGGACATGCCTTGCCAGCGTTCATGAGACTGTATCCCACCTGAATCATCACCTGAGCGATAATAGGGCGCATCACGATCCATCCGATCATCGAAGGGATACAGTGATATTGGCGTATGAAGCGGCTCAGCTACCAGGTCCAGTACAGTCACAACAGCTATCATCGCTCCTTCGCAAAGCCAGAATCGACTACCAGGTTCCAGACTGTCGATCTTGTTCATATCATGAATACGTATACTTCCTCGTGTATCCCAGCCCTCTGCGCTGCGATTCATAATATAGAGCTGAATCGCGTACGCATCAGTTACACTCTCCGTTTCTGACTCGATCTCGTTACATTCGGCTGCACCAAACCATTGTCGATAAGGCAAACATGCCGGGTCGATCTCCCATTGGATATGCACAGGTATAATCATCGTTATATCACTCCTTATAATTAGAATCTACATGACTCAGGCGCAGTGCGCGTATCGCCTGATAGGTGGACCAGTTAAATGATTGCCAGCTTAAATCCTCTTCCAGCAAATATTGCTTACGTTCCTTAAGACGTGATTCCAATCCAAGCTGTGGATGCTGCTCGCTAAAATTCAGTAGCATCGGTATCGTATCTGCGGACAGTTGTAGTAGATAATCCGTATCTAGCTCGCCACTCTCTGCATAGCGCTCGATATTACTATGCGCGATCCAGCGCTCCATCCCGGTATAATTTAGAATCACATACGCAAGCAAGCCAAGCACCAGTATACAGCGACCTAACGGTAGATGACGAAAGGCAATCCGTAAGCCCGCCAGTATAAATAACAGACCGAGAAATAACATAAACGCATGCACAAGAAAGCGTGTAATCGTATAGCCATATGCCTGCTCATACAGAATCAGACGGGTAAAAGCAGAACCTAGCATAACCGCCGAGCAGATCACCAGTATCCATAATAACCAGTTATTCATCCGAGTCAGACGGCTACTTGCTTGTGCTGTACCGTAGAGTACTGCCCATAATAAGGTGAAATTAATGGCTGTCACGATAACCAGTTCACCAAAGCCGCTACGCGCATATTCTGCATAGGTGCTACCATCAGGAAGCTCACCTTGCCCGGCGCCAAACAAATATGAAAACTGCAACCATACAAATAGCAGATATACCAGATTGACCAGCACCAGAATCGTACTGATTATAAGCGGATCAAAACGGATTGGTTTGGGCGGGTCGAGCTGCACATTCCATTCCGTGACCAGAGGATCTGCCGCTGGACGAGCCTTTTCCTGAACCGGCTTCACAAAGCCCCACAGGTAAGCAAACAAGACAAATGTCATAATCAACACCCAGACCGTACGCCAGAAGACGGTGCCATAAGACAGATGAGTCAACCACGACGGTAAGCTAGACAATAGCTCACCAAACATTCGATCCGCAGACGTTAGAAGGATAACTACGATGCACAGTAATGGCAAGGCAGCCAGCACACCGAGCAATATGCGTCCAAGTGTACGTCTTCGCTCCTGCTCCATGCGACTAGCGAGACTGCCATACAACATGCGTAGTGGAGTAGGCAGATGAGCAAGCAGATGAATAAAGATGTGTTCTAGTGTAGCCTTGATTAGCTTAGGCTGATACCATGCCGGTCGCCGCTCACTGAGCATATACGCCATATGGGTGAAGATTAGAGTCGGAACAACGATCAGATTAAGTAAATAAAATAGGATATTCGCGAACAGCGCATAGCTGAGCGATAGCAAGATGATGGCTGTCATCATCAGTCGACTGATCCAAGATCCCGGACGAAGCCGATCGCCCGCATACGTATACATATAGAGATACAATAAAATAACGAATACGGGATAAGACACACCCCACATATGTCCGAAAAACAAATACTGATGAATCACCGCCAGAATAAGCGCTGTAACAAGTGCAATCCATGCACGCTGCGGAGCTACAATCAGCTTTTGATACATCATTTGACCTCCCCATTTGGGCTATTCATTACAGTTTCTTCGATAAAGGCTATAGAGATTGAATTTGCCCTTTGACACTGCATTACTGCCGTCTGTACAGTACGATATTTTGCTGCGCAAAAATCCCTTTCATTTCACCTCGCGTTTATGGTGCCAAACGCTGAAGCAGTACAAGTTTCATTGTAGATGTTAAAATAAGAAAATAAATAGAAGAATTGTACGAGTTCATTTCGTATTTTAGGAACAGGCTATATTCACATAGCTTCATACATGATTTAAGAACCTGCGATGTATAGATTTGTTCTCGATCATTCTGTCTGAAAAGGAGATCACCTATGAAGCTTCATCGTCAATTTTTACTGCTGCACCGTCGTTATGCAGACGAGCACGAAAGTAGCTCGGTCACACTCGATGAGATTGCTACTGTACTAGAGCGCACTCACCGCAGTGCACTGACGATTATCGGTAATATGAGTAAAGCCGGTTGGATCGAATGGCACGCTCAGCGTGGACGTGGCAAGCGTTCTCAGCTGCGTTTTCTTGTGACAGCCGAGCAGATTGCGCTGGAGTCGATGATGGATACGATTCGCCGCGGAGATATTCGGACGAATATTGAGCAGATTCGAGAGCAAGCACGTTCGCCAGAGCTTGATGATCAGCTCCAGCAATGGCTGCTTACGTACTTCGGTCCTCATTCGGAGATTCGGCAGGATCGACAAATTGATCAGCTCCGGCTACCGATCCGGCAGCAGATTCACACGGTCGATCCACTGTATATGAATCTGCTTGCCGAATCATTTGTATCCAGTCACATTTTCGATGGACTGGTGCGCAAAGAAAGCGATAGCAGCAGGATCGTTCCACATCTGGCTCATGCGTGGGAAACGGATATAACGCGAACATGCTGGACATTTTATCTACGCAAGGATGTGTTATTTCATCATGGGCAGACATTAAATGCAGAGGATGTGGTCTATACCTTTCAGCGTCTGATCCAGAGCTCGCGCCCTGCGCTGTATCGCTTCATTTTCCAGCAGATTGCCTCGGTAGAGGCTCTGCATACTAGCACCGTCCAGATTCAGCTACATCAACCGTGCGAGCTATTCCTGCCGTTTCTGTGTACCAGTCGAGCAGGTATTGTCCCTGCCGACTTAAACCGAACCGTAGAAGAAGAGTTTGGACATCGCCCGAGCGGCACAGGGCCATTTCGACTGGTCGAGCGAGATGATGATCGCGTGGTGCTGGAAGCGTTCAAGCCCTATTTTCGAGGTAGACCGCATCTGGATCGAGCGGAGATTATTCATATTCCATGGCGCGTCCACCGTACCGATGGTGAACGTAAACGCCGTGAACAGGAGACTTCTTCACCTTTTCAGGTCATTCCAGGGCCTGCTCAGGGGGAGCAAGCCGGGAACTGGAGTCAGCTTCCTTCTCCGGTATCGGTGCGAAAGTTCGTCACGTTCAATACACAAAAGACAGGACTGCTGCAATCGCCAGCGGTACGCAGTCATATCTGTTCTTGCTTGCGGGAGAATGAGGAACGTGAGGAGGAAGCAAATGATAGCCAGAATAGTTCAGCTCAAAATGAGCACAGCAATGGAGAATGGATCAGGCAAGCAAATAGGCATACAACCAACACGCATCGTATGCTTAATGATGTGACTACGAATGATGAGCACGAGATTGCGGAAACGGAAAATAGAGATGCCCTTGTGCCGCTGCGCATTTTAACGATTCCGCAATATCGGCGGGACGCGCTTCATATTGCAGAGCGGCTGCAAGCGGCGGGCTATGCCTGTGAGGTACAGTCTGTGCCGATCGAGCAGTTCAAGGGCGATGTGCGGATGAAGTCTGATCTGCTCGTCTTCTCACTCATTCGCGATCAGGATGAACAGCTACGCCTGTATGATCTGTATCAGACGATGGCTGGGCATGTGGATGCTCATGTGACGACCGATATTATGTACCGGTTACAGGATATACTCAAGCAGCCCGATCCAGTCGCAAGACAGCAGCTATTCGATGATATTGAGCGTCGACTGGTTGAAGGGTATCAGCTTCATGTGCTGTATGAAAAGCCGGTACAAACCACGTATCTGCCAAGTGTACGCGGGATTACGTTTAACAGTCAGGGTTGGGTCGATCTGAGGCATATCTGGCTACCGCCGGGGAATGCTGGATTGTAGCTGGACGAAGCTTGCGTCCTATGATGATTAGATTCATGGGTAGATGCAAAAGGTTTCTTCGGCTACTGTGTATTCCATGAATCACAGTAAACGGCAAACCAAATAGAGCAGTAACCGGTTCTCTACATGTACCTCCATTGATCGAGATGCGTGTAGAGATTGAGGGTTACTGCTCTTGGATATGAATCGTATAAATTAAGCCTGCTTATCCGGCATCGTAATCTCGTCTACATAATTCGTTGCCATCATGCGCGCTACGGTTGCTGGCTCAGAGGTCTGTCCAAGCACCCACATCATTTTGGTGGTGAGCGCTTCAGTGGTCATGTCGTAGCATGGAATAACGCCCTTTTCGAGTGCGCGCTGTCCCACTTCATAGATCGTCAGGTCGCCGCCTTCGTACAGACATTGTGTAGTTACAACGATGCTCACACCTTCTTGTACCAGCTCTTCAATCTTGTCGATTAGATTGATTTCTTTGAAGGGTACGCCGCCCATGCCAAAGCCTTCTACGATAATGCCGCGGTAGCCCAGCTTATGCACTGCATCAAAAATATCCGGTCGCATGCCCGGAATGAGCTTGATCAGAAACACATCCGGCGAGTAATGATCGTTATAGACATGTCCTTCGGTTTGTCTGGTGTCTGCAATCTCGTTATACACGATACGGTCGTCTTCCAAATAACCGATATATGGATGATTAATACTTTCAAAGGCGTCATAGCTTTTCGTTTTCACTTTGGATGCACGGGCGCCGTTGATGATTTTACCATTGAAGACGACGAATACGCCTGTGAGCTCACTTGATGCGGTGCGGAATGCGTCTTTGATATTCTTACGCGAGTCGCTATATTCTGCGAGTACGGACACTTGTGATCCGGTAATGACGACTGGCTTGTCGAGCTTGCCCAGCATGAAGCTAAGTGCGGAGGCGGTATACGCCATTGTATCGGTACCATGCGCGATCACGATACCATCATAGCTAGGTAGCTGTTCGTGTACAGTACGCGCGATCGTTACCCATTCCTCGGGTTGAATATTGGTGCTGTCGACGCTCATCAGATTCATTGCTGCAATATTACAAATTCCTGCTAGTTCAGGTACTGCTGCTACGATATTTTCTGCCGATTGCGTTGGCGTTAGACCATGTCCTTCTGCTGAAGATGAAATGGTACCGCCTGTATTGATAAATAGAATATTTTTCATCGTCCGTCTTCCCTCCGTATCGTATGCTGACAACAAACTAATGTAACACTTTTGATGGGTGGTGTAAATTGCTGACGTTGTGTAAAAATATGCACTTTGGCATACACCACTGCGGTAAGGAATAAGGGGACGTCCTCAGATTTCACACCGGAATCTACCGAGTAGGAGAAAATGTAGATTCCCGTGCTCAAAAATCGTCCTTTCCCCTTATTTCCTTCCCTCCACTCTGTGGTGTTCGCATCATTTTTCACTTTTACATAGACAGTAGAATTGATGAGTGGTGATGCATACTGAAAACCATCTTAAAATATCCAGTGCATCGCGTATACCTTGTTTTCTTATAGCATTAAATCAGATCAGATCCGTTGCGCTTGAAATCTATTGATTTAGTTCATATGTGACTGAGTACACTAAACTTCCATTTATGAGAAATGCTTGAATGTGAAAAATCATTTCATAAAAAACGCATCGTGCAGAGATATAGTCTGCCGATGCGTTTTGTTAGGTCAGACTTAGGTTAGCCTGAATTGTTTGTTTATTTAGATGTAGTTACTGTAGCCCCTTCGCCTGCGTCCATGCCCAGGCCGGATACGGAGTCGTCTTCCTCTTCTGCAGTACGTTTATCGGACAGTACGAGATTGAGTACAACGGCTGCGATGGAGCCGGTGACGATGCCGTTTTGCAGCAGGGGTTGTAGGAAGCTTGGCATTTGTCCGAAGATCGCTGGCAATACAGCGGAGCCGACGCCGATGGCGATGCTGCATGCGACGATCATGAGGTTGCGGTCGCTTCGCAGGTTCACTTCTGCCAGGATGGACATGCCGGATGCAGCGACTGAGCCGAACATGACGATCATCGCACCACCGAGTACGGCGCTTGGGATGACGGTGGTGAGTGCGGCGAGCTTGGGTAGCAGACCGAGTACGACCATGATTCCACCTGCGGCGAAGATCACGTTACGCGTTTTGACTTTGGTCAGTGATATTAAGCCGACATTTTGTGAGAAGGCGGTATATGGGAATGCGTTGAAAATACCACCCAGTGTAATCGCCAGACCTTCGGAGCGCAGACCGCTTACGATGCGGCGCTGTTCAACCTGTTGTCCAGTCGCTTTGCCGACGGCGATGTATACGCCTGTCGACTCGACCATGCTCACGATATTCACGATAATCATCGTTGCAATCGCGACCCAGCTGAACTGCGGTGTACCAAAATAAAACGGCTGTGCCACGCGTAGCCAAGACGCTTCACCAACCGCGCCAAAGTGCGCCATGCCCAGCATATACGCCAGCAGCGTACCTACGAACAGACCAACCAGTACGGAGATGGAACGTAGAAAGCCTGTAGCAAAGCGGTTTACAAGCAAAATGACGATCAATGTCACGAGTGCCAGCAGCAGATTATGCAGGGCGCCGAAGTCGGCACTTCCCTGACCCCCAGCTACATTGTTCATCGCGACCGGGATCAGCGATAGACCGATAATCGTGACAACGGAACCCGTCACGATTTTCGGGAAAAAGCGTAGCACTTTGCCATATAATGGTGCTGCCAGTACAACGAACAGACCCGATATAATAATCGCCCCGTAGGCGGTTGGTAAATTACTCGTTGAGGCAATCGCAATGATCGGCCCAACTGCGGTAAACGTACAGCCCAGTACAACGGGCAAGCCACTACCAAAATAGCGCGTGCTCACCACTTGTAGCAGTGTCGCCAGACCGCAGGTGAACATATCGGCTGCGATCAGATAAGCGAGCTGCTCTGCTGTCAGATGAAGCGCGTTCCCAATAATAAGCGGTACGGCAATTGCGCCCGCGTACATCGCCATTACATGCTGTAAACCGAGTGCGAAAATCTTTTGCTTGGATAGCATTATACACCCGCTCCTGTTCTGCTACGGCTTGCTGCGCCAGTCAGCGGTAGCTCTGGAATAAATTCCACATGTCCGGGCGCCATAGCCGAGATGCGAGCAAGCGATTGAACTGCAATATTACGCTCCTCCAGCAAGCCGCGTCCCTCCTGAAATGTCTTCTCGATCACACAGCCAACACCAACCAGCGTTGCGCCCGCTTGCTCTACGATATCTGCCAGTCCGACCAGTGCTGCACCAGTTGCCAGAAAATCGTCCACGATCAGCACACGTTCACCCGGCTGTAGATAGTCCTGTACAATCGTCACCTGATACGTTTCGCCGCGTGTAAACGAATGCACCGTCGCTGAGTAGACCTTGTCACCCTGCGTGATCGCCTTTTTCTTTTTCGCATATACAAAGGGGACGTTCAGCGCAATCCCTGCCGCCATCGCAAACTGAATGCCGCTTGCTTCGATGGTGAGTACCTTGGTAATCTGCTCATGGGCGAACAAGCGTGCAAACTCCTGTCCAATCGCCAGTGCAAGCTGTGTGTCCACCTGATGATTTAAAAACGAATCCACTTTCAATACACGGTCAGATAAAATATTCCCTTCTGCCTGTATGCGCTGCTCCAATACTTTCATTTCGCGTTCCCCCTGTATGCTTCTGAATGTTGCGGGTTAGCGCCGGTTTCCAAGTGAAAAGATGCCGTAAAAAACAAAAAAGACAGGCTCCTTGAGTTCATCTCTCAAGTGAAGCCTGTCTGTATCGTTGTTCGAATACAGAATATGCGTCATGCACATTCCCGTCTGCGGCTCCCCCGTTCGGGTCGCACAACAGCCAGCACGTTCTTCACTCATAGTCGGATAATTGCAATGGTTATCCGGTAGAAACTTCTGGGCCCTATTCCCAAGTATTATATGAGTGTAACGGTCGTTCATGATCGCCTGAATCGCCGATCATGATGCCGCTCTATGAAATTATATATGTATACTACACGTATTCATGCTTGCTTTCAAGGTTAATTTTCATATTTTCATAACTGAAAAATGCCCTGTTCCGTGTAGTCGCTGGTCTTCTTCTGGTTCCTGTGCCTATCAGGGTCAGGTCATAGCACGCCGAGAACGCAGCTTAATCCCAGTCACCAGCACAACTCCAAGCAAAATAATCAACAAGCCGACTAGCATCCCCAGCGACAACGGCTCATCCAGAAACATCCAGCCCCAGACGATGCCGAATACAGGGACGAGAAAGGTTACGCTTAACGTCTTTACCGCGCCTACATTGATAATCAGTCGGAAATAGAGCAAATAACCGAGTGAAGTGGATAACAGCGCCAGTGCAAGCACCGACCAGACTACCGATACAGATGGAAGCTGGGTCGGTAGGAAAAATAATGCGATAGGTAACAGGAGTAGCCCTGCAGCAAGCTGCTGTCCGATTGCCAGATTAAGCGGTTGTTCTCCCTTGAACTGGCGCGAGGAGTAGATGCCCCCTATTCCATAAAAGAATGCTGCTCCTAATGACATCAATACTGCCCCAATGGTGCCTGTACTGCCTGCATGAGCATTCCAGCTCATGAGCACAATCACGCCAATCACGCCGATCAGCAAGCCAGCGATCTTTTTCCCGGTTAGCGGCTCCTTGATCCATACATAGGCGATGATCGCGGTAAATAACGGAGTCATCGAATTCAAAATAGCTGCCAGTGAAGCATTCATACTCAGTTCCGCGCCTGCAATCAGGCAAAATGGAATCGCCGCGTTACAGGCTCCTAGCAGCAGGTATTGCTTCCATTTATGTAACAGCTGTGGTCTTCTGCGCAACAACAGCGCGTACAGCAGCAAGCCCAGCCCAGCGATCAGCACCCGTAGATCAATCAGCACGAGCGGTCCAAGCACAGGTACTGCCACTCGCATGAATAAAAAGGATGCGCCCCACATCGCTGCCAGCAATACGAGTGTCAATGTATCTTTTGCCTTCATCTTCTTTGCTCCTTTTTCACAAATGCTTCGAGGTATTAGCGGTCATTCATCCTCGCCAGAATTGCTGATGTCGATGCCGCTCTATAAAATCATATATGTATACTATACATGTTCATGCTTGCTCTCAAGTTTAATTTTCATATTTTCATAACTACGAACGGTAATCTAAACATATGTAGATAGGGATAGCTGGTTAGCGGTCTTACGCTTCCTCGTTAGTGGTCAGTGCATTGGAATTGATGTATCACGAGTAGACACAGGGCAACTCCATCCCAATTTTGAACATATATCTATTTTGATATATAATTCATCATTAGTTCAATACCACTTCAAGGAAGGGAGGACATCGCATGTCGAGACGAGCGCTAGGTGGATTATTTTGTGTTATTGCAGCCGTATTGTACGCCGCTTATTTTATATGTGCTTCGATTATAGGAGCAGGGAAGCTATTGCCTATCTATGATACTTCTTTTGCAGGTTTGACGGTTGGAGCGTGGGTTTTCTTCATTGCTGGAATCGTCTTTATTATTCTGGCTGAAGTGGAGTCGTACCGGAACAAGAACTGAATATACAGGATACATACATTATAACTAAAGCTAGAGGCTATCAGCAGTACAGCGTTATGTAGAAAACGTGATACAAAGGCAAACAACCATTTCTCACGATTATAAGGAAATGGTTGTTTGCCTTTGATATATGATTTGACCCGTTCGTCAGCTTCATTCTTCCCCACTTAATCCGCCAGCACATACATCACATCCGGCAATAATTCGAACAAAGTCAACATACTCAGCAATATAAACAGCATAATCGTCAAATGAATCCGCCGGTGCATCATAATCACGGCGATATATTCCCGGATAAATGCCCCAGGCAAATAATACGGTGCTGTATGCGTACCGATTCCATCACCCCAAATCCCTGCGATGCGTGCATAGATGCCTGCTCGGAACAGATGAAAGTTATTCGTCACGAATACACACCGATACGGACGTCCCTGCATAATCTCCTCCATGAGGATACGAGAAAAGCGCATATTTTGCATTGTATTCACCGAGCGATCCTCGACCACAATATGCTGATCCGGGATGTGATGTTCAAGCAGGTACAGCCGCATTGCTGCGCCTTCGGACAGCCGTTCGTCGGACCCCTGTCCACCAGAGACGACGAAGATCGGCGCTTGTCCACGTAGCTTTTGCTGGCGATACAGCTTAATCCCGCCATCTAGCCGGCTGGCAAGCAACGGTGGCACGCGATCCCCGATCAATCCACTTCCCAGCACTACGATAAAGTCCGTCATATATTGGGGTGTATGTCGATTGTACAGCAGCGAGGAAACCAGATAACACACGAACAGAAAGCCAAAATAGATCATGTAAATCTCCAGCAACAATACAGGCAATTGAAGCCACCGCACCGGAGGAACGACCAGTGTAAGCAGCGGCACAACAATAATGGCAATGCCCGCTATTGCAGGTAACGTATTGCGTAGCTTCCAGCCTTCGCGCCGAAGCAAAATGCGTCCATTGTACACTAGCCCCACACTAATCGCGAGCAGCATCACAGGCAACAAGGCAAGTGCAATGAGCAAGAGCATTAGACTGGCATATTGCCAGAAGCTACTGGGACTTCTCCACATATCAATCGCAAACGAAAACAACAGCAGTAATATGCCACTTGTCAGATAAACACCATTTTGCAGTCGCCTGCGATCTGACGCATAACTCCACGCAAATAGCGCCAATAGCAACAGCGCTGCACCCAGTATATACATCGTCCATCTCCTCCAGCCCAGCATTCTTTTATCTGTCTATTTCATTTTATGTATATCCTGCATATACCAGGTATATTGCGTGAATAAGGATCAGTTTCACCTTTTAGTATAGCGCGATCTTCCATGTTCTTGTCTTACATAAATGTAAGCTTACCGTAAGCCAAATCCATATCGCTTATGAGCGTGATCTCTTACGATAGAGGTATCAAATCGCAAGTTAGAAAGGAAGAACCCCTATGAAAAAATGGATTCTCATCATTAGCCTGTTGATCGTTGTTGCTACTTCGGCTGTAGCTTATGGAATGTATCATCTGATGCCCGAGCGTAATCGGGTACAGCTTAACCCCTTTGTACACGAAAAATATACGTATGTGCAAATCGACAATACCAACGTTCAACCGGATGCACATGGAGCGGTCGAATACACATTACCCGCATGGAGTGAGGATGGAACCATGCAAGAGACTACATTTACTGGACTGAAAAAGCTACGCGAAGGTGCCTATATTCGCCTTGTTTCCAAAGGCAGTTACGTCCAGTCTTACAGTGAAGTACAACCGAGCGAGCTTCCTGCTACGGTAATCAGTCATTTTAAACAAGCGAAAACTTCTCAAGGTAAAAGTTAAAGTCTGCATATCCTCACCGATAGCGGCCTTGGAATACGAAGCGATACAAGACATAAAGGATGAGGCAAAAGAGAAGCACCTTGATGCAGCGAAGCGCAAAACAAAGTAGCGTACTCCTCTGCATAGATGACGTACCTATCGAGATGCCTCAGACTCAGATCACTCTACCAATAATGAGCGGTATTTATCCCATGTACAACATCATAGTCGCTATACCTTATACCCTGCTAGAAGCGTGCAAAATCTCGCTTGTGCAGGGTATTTGATCTCGTTTATGGTACTGTTCTTTCATTTTAATTGTACAAGCCAGTCGATATCGTTATGCTTGTGTCATAAGCAGATCAGATTGAACCCATTATATAGAAAAAGTTATGCCGCAATTCGGCGGTATATGAAGCGTAATCGAGCGAGCTTGGATACGAATAGGAGCTGATCTAGAGGATGCAAACGATTATGATCGTGGAGGATGACTATAAAATTGCTAGCCTGCTGCAAACCCATATTGAACGATATGGTTATCGGGTTGTGCTGACGCAGGACTTCGACCGTGTACTGGACAATTTCACAACCATTCAGCCTGATCTGGTGCTGTTGGATGTGAATCTACCGAGCTATGATGGTTATTACTGGTGTCGCCAGATTCGTAATCATTCGATCTGCCCGGTGCTGTTTATCTCCGCTCGGGCTGGCGAGATGGATCAGATTATGGCGCTGGAAAATGGGGCGGACGACTATATTACGAAGCCATTTGATTATGGCCTCGTCATGGCAAAAATCCGCAGTCAGCTTCGCCGAGCCTATGGCGAATATGCGACCCGTCAGGAGGAACGCCTACTGCAAAAGCAAGGGCTAACATTATATGTCGAACGACTGGAACTGACCTACTCCGAACAGCTCGTCTCCCTCACAAAAAAGGAGGCTGACATTATCGAGAGCCTGATGGAGCGCCATCCGCGTGTCGCGAGCCGTGAGGCACTACTCGAAAAGCTTTGGGACGACCAGACCTTTGTCGATGAAAATACGCTCAATGTAAATATTACTCGTGTACGCAAAAAACTACAGGAGCTTGGACTCGAACAAGCAGTCGAAACGGTACGTGGCATTGGTTACCGTCTGCATGTACCAGAAACATCGGAAGGAAGTACATCCTGATGAGATTATTCTGGCAGGAGCATAAGCTATTCATCCTGGTGCAAATCGTCGTTCTGTTCGGTGTGCTCGGCATTTATTGGCTAGACGGGTATCATCGACTACTGCCGGCACTCTACTCCGTTTTCCTCGGATTGTTCCTGACAGCTGCCTATCTCGCCTATCACTATGTCAGTCGGCGGCGCTTCTATCGCCTGCTCAGTTATCCGCTACAGCAACCAGAAGATGTGCTTCAGCGCGATCTGACGCCGATCGGCGAAGCACTACAGGAACTACTACGTGCGCAGTATCGCTACTATCAGCAGCAACTGGATCAGAATCGGCATGAACAGCGTGAGCATCTGACCTTTATGGATCAATGGGTTCATCAGATGAAGACACCACTGTCCGTCATTGAGCTAACCGTGCAACAGGTTGATGAGCCTGAGTTCGCCAGCATCCGCGAGGAAGCGGAGCAGATGCGAGCCAACCTGAATATGGTGCTGTATATGGCAAGGCTGCGCAATTTTCAGCAGGACTTCCATGTGAAGCCTGTCTCCCTCTCTCGTCTGATGAGCGAAGTCGTGCATGAACACAAGCGCTCCTTCATCCGTAGCGGTGTATACCCTGATGTGCAGGATGAGTCGGGAGAACTGATCGTGGAAACGGATGAAAAATGGCTGTTCTTCATGCTGACTCAGCTGGTGAATAATGCAGTCAAATACTCATCCGGCAATGGGAAACGCGTTCATATCACGACTCGGATAACGGACGGCAAAGCGATCGCCGAGGTGCGCGATCATGGTGTGGGGATTCCTGCACATGATATCCGGCGTGTGTTTGATCCGTTTTTCACCGGGGAAAATGGGCGCCATTTCCGGGAATCGACCGGGATGGGGCTGTATTTGACCAGAGAAGCAGCCAAGCGGCTTGGACATGAGATTAAGCTAGAGTCAGTGCCGGGCGAGGGGACGACGGTTTACATTATTTTCGATTCGTATAGGGTGAATTAGACTACTGCGGGCAGGAATGAGGGGATGTCCTCGAGTGGATCGAGGGCATCTTTTAGGATTGGGAGGGAATAAAGATTCCTGCTCCTTCAGGGCTGTACGATATCTGACTTTGCAACAAATTCCTTTTTATTGAACCCCGCGTTTAAAATGCCACACACTAGAAGTCGTCCTTTTCCTTTATTTCCTGCCCTTCGTTCAGTGCTGATCGCATGGATGGTCGTTTTATAGATGGTAAGAGATAGACCAAATAACGTAGAACAACAGCCTACTTCTTGCGCTAGAAGACATTCGCAGGAAGTAGGCTGTTGTTGGATAGGATCGTGGATTATACATTTCATTTATTGTTTACATTATGGATGCTGTGTAATGCATAGAGTATTATTGTGCATTTCTTGCGCGAATAGCTTCTTCTGTGGGTGGGATGAGGAATGGTACCATCATGGTGGCGCGTTCTTGTATTTCTTCCAGGAACGGGCGGAAGCTTTGGTTGTAGGTTTGAAAGGCGAGTTCGATGTTATCAGGATATTGTTCCAAAGCATCGGCTAGAGCGGCGGCTCCGTCGATAGCTAGTGATCCGCCCATGCCTGCAGCGGGAGAAGCACAGTAGCCAGCATCACCTACCAGAGCTACGCGGCCCTGGGTCCATAAAGGCATCCGCATCTGACACAGTTTATCAAAATAAAAGGTTGCCGAATTCTTCACTTCTTCTAATAGCTCAGGAACTCTCCATTTCATGCCGGTAAACTGCTCCAAAATGATCTCCCGTTGCTGTTGCTCATCTCGGTAATCGTATGGAATTTCATGATCTGATGAGAAGCAGAGCACGATATCGGTTTTACCGTTGTACGCATTGACGATCACGGACTTGCCTGGCTCATTGTATATCTGCGTCGTATTTTCGGGAATTAGGAGCTTGTCGATGATCGTAATGGAGAAATACGCATGGAGGAAATGAGAAAACTGCGATTCTTCGCCAAACGTTAAATTCCGAACCGTCGAATGAATCCCATCACAGCCAAAAACAAGATCATAGGAGCGCTGCTGTCCACTTTTAAAAACCACTTCAACGCTACCATCCGTTTGCTGTAGAGACGTAATTCGATCATTGAATACAAATTCCACCTGATCCTGCACAGTCTCAAATAGGATACGCAGCAACACATCTCGCTCAATCTCATATTCATCATCTGCAAGCGGTTCAAGAACCTCTACTTTTTCCGTGACATCATCCGCATTTTTAAATTCCGTCCGTTCCATACGAATCTGATGATCCCGAATCGCATCAAGTAGCCCCATACGCTTGACCACATCTACCGTGTTTTCACGGATATTAACCGGGGTTCCTCCTCGCTTCAGACCACTTCCAATCTCAACGACTGTAACTTCATACCCTCTTCTACTCATCCAATACGCCGTCGCAAGCCCTGCAAAGCTAGCTCCACTAATCAAAACCCGTTGATCCATACCTGTTCCTCCAGATCTACACTATATTGATAAGCCCATTTATAAGCCCAAAAGATTGTCGACGCAATGATGTGAATTTAATATAACAGTTGTTGTATACTGAATGCTAATTTCACATATAAAGTAGAGTAAGGGAGCTTTTATCTGTGCATTTAGCTATGACTTCGACTAGCAAATATGCTCTAATACTTTTAATAGACGGGTTTACAAAGGTGTTCTGACATATCTACTCATTCAGCCTATAGTCACAACTATAAAATCCCTTAAAAAACTCAAATCTAATGTTCTTATTTTAAGCTGGAACTTTAAGCTTTAGGTTCTAAACGTAGAAGTTAGGACTTAAAAAGTCTCTGCCGTTCTAAAGAACACCAACACACCTCCCAGCACTGAACGGAAGGCAGAGAATAATGCCAAAAGACCGACCTTTAAGCCGGGATACATCTCCTGTCCCACATTCAAAGTATCCTGGCTTAACCGGAGGTCGTTGGCATGTTCTCTGCCTGGAGTGGTTGCCCCAAGTGTGACAAAGTACATCCCTCCAGCTTTCTTTTGAATTTATCGCAACCTTACACTCCTGTAAGAAAGATGAAAGGCAATTCGATAGTCCGCACTCGCCTCCCCACCTATACTGTAACTATAGAAGCGAGTACAACCCGCAACGATTATTACAATTACAGGGAGGCATTCATCATGCTACAAGTACAACAAGTCAGCAAAATTTATGAAGGCAAAATCGCGTACAAAGCGCTTAGTGATATTCAGTTTACCATCGAGGATGGCGAGTTCGTTGGAATTATGGGACCATCCGGTAGCGGCAAGACAACGCTACTTAATATGATCGCAACCATTGACCGTCCGACGACAGGTGAGATTTTGATCGGTGATCGCAATATTAATAAGCTCCGGAAGAACGAGCTGGCGGAGTTCCGTCGCCGCGAACTAGGCTTTGTTTTTCAGGACTTCAACCTGCTGAACACCCTAACGATTGAGGAAAACATCGTACTGCCGCTTACGCTCGATGGTCGTCCGGTGAGCGAAATGAAGCAAAAAGCAGCGGCAATCGCAGAACGACTCGGCATTAGCTCCATTATGAATAAGCGCACCTACGAAATCTCTGGTGGACAGGCGCAGCGGACAGCGATTGCGCGCGCGATGATTCACTCGCCCAAGCTACTGCTTGCAGATGAGCCGACCGGGAACCTGGATTCCAAGTCCGCTCGTGATGTGATGGAGATGCTGGAACAGCTAAACCGTGAGGAAAACAAGACGATGATGCTCGTCACTCATGATGCCGTTGCTGCCAGCTATTGCAGTCGCGTAATTTTCATTCGAGATGGTCAGCTGTACAGCGAGATTCATCGCGGCGAGAATCGTCAGGCATTTTTCCAAAAAATCATCGACACGCTGTCCTTGTTAGGAGGTCATTCGAGTGACATTTCGTCAATTCGCGTTTAATAACGTCCTGCGTAACAAGCGACTGTATGCTGCCTATTTTCTGAGTAGTATGTTCACGGTGATGATCTTTTTCACCTTTGCTGTGTTTGCTTATCATCCAGCGCTAAGTGGCACCGATATGAATCTCAATGTACAAAGAGCGCTATCCGTGTCCAAGTGGCTGATCTATGCCTTTTCCTTCTTCTTCGTGCTGTACTCGATGAGCGCCTTTCTCAAGACGCGTAAGCGTGAATTCGGTCTGCTCATGCTGCAAGGGATGTCGCCTGGACAGCTACGGAAAATGGTCTTTCTCGAAAATATATGTATCGGTACCGGCGCAACCATTGGCGGTATCCTGATCGGACTTGTCTTTGCGAAAGCGATCTTACTCGTTGGGGAAAATATTCTCGTGCTGGACGAAAAACTAAACTTTTATATCCCGCTACAAGCAGTTGGAATCACCGTTGTCTCCTTTCTCGCATTATTCATTCTGATCTCGTTCTTCATCGCTACCATTCTGCGCAGTGAATCGCTAATCTCACTGATTCGTAGCCAGCGTGCACCCAAGAGCGAACCGCGTGCTTCGATCTGGTTATGTGTGGTAGCAGTCGTATTGCTCGCAGTCAGCTATGGATTATCCTTATTTGCAGATACAGGTACAGCTTTTCAATTGATGTGGCTCATTATTCTGATGGTCGGCATCGCCACGTATCTGCTGTTCACCCAGCTCAGCGTCTATGCGATTCGTTCGCTAAAAAATCGTAAGCTTTTCTTCTGGCGTCATACGAATATGCTCCTGTTATCTGATCTATCGTACCGGATGAAGGACAATGCACGTACCTTCTTCCTCGTTGCGATGGTCTCGACTGTATCCTTCTGTGCTATCGGTACATTGTATGGATTGCAGCCGCTGCTTAATCGTGCGAATGGTGCCGCTGATTCCTATCCAATCGTTTACGTTTCCGAAAAAGGAGATACGCAGCAGCAAGCCAACGTGAAGCGAGTGGAGCAATCACTCCAGGGCAAAGGCATTGCTTATCAACAGGTGCATCTGACGCTGAATCGCTACAAGCTCCAAACGGACAGCGATGAGCGCATGATCTTGAGCGCCAGCATGTTCAATCAGGCGAGTGCACTGCTTGACCAAAAGCCTGTTCAAATCCAGGGTAATGATGCCTTGATCGCAATTGTAAGTGATGCTCGAATGGAAACTGCGAATCAATTAAAGCAAAAAGATATCGTTACAGCGAATGGCATTACACTCAAGCCAACACAGATCATGGTTTCTCCAGCAGTACCGAATGATAGCGTTGCGCTGATTGTATCGGATGAACAATATGCTCGTCTTGGTACATCAGCCGAGGTTACTCAGACGTATATGTGGCAACTAGATGCTCCGCATAAGCTATTCATTGCCGCTGCAAAACAAATTATGGGCAACAATGTAGGCCTGGAGGTGACGGATCACTACGTACTCGAAATCCCTACCTACTCCATCTATATCGTCCAAAGTCTATATGGTATCGCGCTATTCATCGGACTATTCATCGGTATCGTGTTCTTCGTCTCTGCCGGAAGTTTCCTCTATTTCCGTCTGTACAGCGATCTGGATGAGGACAAGCAGAAATTCCGTGCGATCGCCAAGCTGGGTCTGACCGACCGCGAGCTTCATCAGGTACTAACTCGGCAGATTGCACTGCTGTTCTTCGCCCCGATTGTAGTCGCACTGGTGCACGGCTCGATCGCGCTAACTACAGTTGCTCGTCTATTCAATGCCTCGATGGCTACTCAGTTCGTCATCGTACTCGGGATCTTCTCCCTGATTCAAGTCGTCTACTTCTTCGTTGTACGGTTCTTCTATATTAAACAGGTACGCGAGGCACTGCATTAAGCGAAGATAGCGTAAAAGGATCGACTTATTATCTGTCCCGATGCTATGCAGACTTAGCCTGATATACGCTATACGTGCAATACAAACACAAGTGAATTTACTATATCTTATGCAAAAAGGACGCTTACTCTCAGATAGAGAATAAGCGTCCTTTTTCAACTTTTAGTGTGATAGCGATGATCTGCTTCACCTTTTAATAAGATCTGTGAAGCCTGCCAGCTCAGTGAAGGAACCGGCATTATCCGCCTATCCAGACTCGATGACAACTCCAATTACAAGCTCTACACTTGCCTCTTTTCTATCATATGTCTGTCATTGATCAACTATATAGAAGTACACATGTATAGATCAGATACAGCGAACAGACTCCAACAACAACCGTTAAGCTCCGTTATCTCCATCTACAGATGAACCCGTACCCGTTGTCGTAGTACTTCCTGTATCGGTACCGCTACGGAACTTCACATGAATTTGCACAATTTCCGAGCGTGTTCCGATTCGCATCGGGGAGCCCCAGAATCCGAAGCCTGACGATACGATGGAATGCAGCTGTCCTTTGCGCAGATAGCCCCAATCATTTTCGAAGATACGATGGGTGATAAGTCCGAATGGTGCCATCTGTCCGCGATGGGTATGTCCGGACACGACGAGGTCAGTGCCGAGCTGCTGCTCTGCGTCCAGTTCGTATGGCTGATGATCCAGCACGATGACCGGATGAGTATGATCGACGTTATTTAGAAGCTTGTCCAGTTCGGTACGCGGCTTATCGCTATAATCGCGGCGCCCAACCAGCGTAATACCGTTATCCAGTACAACCGATTCGTCATACAGTACATTCAAGTTGCTTTTGTTCATGGTATCGACCAGATCGACCCCTTTTTCAAAACGATCATGGTTGCCAAGGGACGAATAGACCGGAGCCTGGAATCCCTTTAGAATATCGGGAATCGCTGTTTTCGTATAATACTTGAGATTGTCGTCGATAATATCACCCGGTAGCAGGATCAGATCCGGCTTGAGTGCATTCACTCGTTCTACAAGGCGACGCGCATGACTCTCATTGGACAATGCCCCAAAGTGCATATCCGAGGCCATCACGATGTTCATTTCCGACGGTCCCTTAACGGGCTTATCAATCTCTACTGTATACGAACGTACAACTGGACTATACGCATTATACACACCCACACTTACCGTAACGACAAATGCCGCCAGTGTAATCCAGCCTGCCCAGAATACAGCCGATGCCATCGACACGGGAGACCAGCGCAGAATCCAGAGCACCAGATTCATAATCGGTAGCCACAATACGGAAAAGTATAATAGTGCAATCCAGACTGCACCAATCCATTTGAATAGGATAACTTCACTCTGCCAGAAGCCGAGAAATAACGAATACGCCAGAATGACCAGTACAATCAACCAGATATAACGTGGTAGCATCTGCTGTGGAAATATAGCTGCTAACCACACCCAACCGTTCCAACCAATGTATAGCATGATCAGATGATACACAATTAATATTGCAATCCCTATCAACAAAGTCGTTTGCTCCTATTCCTGCATAGTATGACAAGCTTGAGACATGCTGCTTCGTCTCGATTCCATCTTATATGTAGTATATCGTTTTAGCGAACGATTTACAAAACGTAACATGGATTAATAAAGTAAGCATATGGCGCAAGCTGCCTGAACGATCTTACTAGCCTGCAGTCTATGTAATAGCTACACTTTGATGTCGATCCTCCTAAATAAAAGATACATAAAAGAGCAGGTATCACCATTTCGATGACACCTGCTCTTTATTTACTTTATACCGATCATTTATCACATACAACGCATAGATAAAGCGACTATAATAATCCGATATCGTCACTTTAAGCGCTAAAGTGATAGGCTGCACCAGGACGATTACTGACCCGGCTTGATCTCCAGCAGTTCATAATGGAATGTACCCATCGGTGCTTCAAAGGCGATCTTATCTCCTGCTTGATGTCCCATAAGCGCCTTACCCAGCGGGCTATCATACGAAAGCTTGTTGTTCGCCAGATCCGCTTCTGCTGGACCAACAAGCTGATATTCGATCACTTCGTCGAACTCGATATCTTTGAGAACTGCAATCGAACCAATGCTGACCTTAGATGTGTCCATTTGTTCAGCACTGATGACACGAGCATTACGCAGCATGCGCTCCAGCGTTAGAATACGCGTTTCCATGAACGCCTGATCTTCCTTCGCTGAGTGATACTCGCTGTTCTCTTTCAGATCGCCGTAGCTGATAGCTGTTTTCAGACGTGCAGCCAGCTCTTTACGGCGAGGACCCTTCAGTTCTCTCAGCTCTTCTTCCAGCTTAGCGAGTCCTTCCGGGGTCAAAATAACTTCTTCATTTTCGTTTGCCATGTACTCTCAACTCCTTAGCTTCATTATACCTTACCTGAGCACATTTGCCCCGTTTCCCGGTAAATTAAATGGTTATAACGGATATTTGCTAACCCACTTGCTTATTTTTTAGGAAATCAGAATTATTTTCCTTGAAAATCGGGCTTATTTCCATTATTTTCGATTGATTCTATGTCGATTCTAGTATATCGTAATGGTTCGTCTGCTTGCTTCACGTGTAAGTACATTTCAATAAAGGACTTATATTCGTGCAGAGGCGGACGGTGTCTTGAACAGCGACAAAGGAGACTTCGAATACTTCTTCGAGCTGTGCCAGGCATGACCACTTCAAGGAGGTATATCGTGTCTAATCCAACCAAACAAGAGATCGTAGATAGTGTGCCTCAGCGTGGGTTTTTCGGACATCCACGCGGATTGTTCACACTCTTTTTTACGGAGTTCTGGGAGCGCTTTTCCTATTATGGAATGAGAGCGATTCTGATCTATTACATGTACTACGAAGTGAGCAAGGGCGGACTTGGGCTCGATCAGACGATGGCAACAGCGATCATGTCGATCTATGGCTCACTCGTCTACATGTCCGGCATTATTGGCGGCTGGCTAGCTGACCGTGTGCTGGGCCCATCGCGTTCTGTCTTTTATGGCGGCATCTTTATTATGCTGGGGCATGTGGTGCTTGCCTTCCCTGGTGGAGCCGCGATGTTATTCACGTCGATGGCATTAATCGTGCTGGGTACGGGTCTGCTCAAGCCTAACGTCTCCACCATCGTAGGTGAGATGTATAGCGAAGCCGATGCACGTCGGGATTCAGGCTTTAGTATCTTCTATATGGGGATTAATCTGGGCGGCTTTATCGCGCCTCTTATTGTGGGTACAGTCGGAACGGAATATAACTTCCATCTGGGCTTTGGACTGGCAGCAATCGGAATGCTGATCGGTCTGATTGTATTCATGATTACTCGCAAGAGAACGCTCGGTCTTGCAGGAATGATCGTACCGAATCCAATGGATACGGACGAGCGCAAAAAGGTGATCAAGCTACTTTCTATTGGCGCTATTGTTGTTGCGATTCTGCTCGCGTTGTCGATTAGCCTGGGCTGGCTGACACTTGAATCGTTCGTGCTGGTTGTCGCAGTACTCGGCGTGTTGATTCCGATCTGTTACTTTGTCGTGATGTACCGGAGTCCGAAAACGAATGATGTCGAGCGTTCACGTCTGACTGCATACATTCCGTTGTTCATCGCTGCTGTTATGTTCTGGTCGATTCAAGAACAAACCTCTACGGTACTCGCTCTGTTTGCCGATCAGCGTACTCAGCTTGATTTTATGGGATTCAAAATTTCACCAACCTGGTTCCAATCGCTCAATCCGCTGTTCATTATCATTCTTGCGCCAGTATTTGCCTGGTTCTGGATGAAGCTGGGGGATCGTCAGCCGACGATTCCGCGTAAGTTCGCGATTGGTATTTTATTCGCGGGCCTGTCGTTCCTCGTGATTTTACTGCCGGTATACTTTAGTGGTGAAAATGAACTGGTGAGCCCGCTTTGGCTCGTTCTGAGTTACTTTATTATCGTTTTAGGTGAGCTGTGTCTGTCCCCTGTCGGCTTATCCGCAACCACGAAGCTTGCGCCAGCAGCCTTTTCCGCACAAACGATGAGTCTATGGTTCCTGTCTAATGCGGCGGCACAGGCCATCAATGCAGTGCTGACTACGCTGTACAATAAGGATACCGAGCTGCTTTACTTCGGTACGATTGGTGGCGTGTCGATCTTGCTTGGTATTATTCTGTTCCTGATGGGGCCGAAAATTCAAAGCTATATGAAGGGCATCAAGTAAACTGAATTGCTGATCTAACGCTGATCCTAAGCAAAAGCTGGATCTATTGTGTAGTGATCACTCTGCGATAGAAATATAGGATCATACAACAAACAGGCAGGTACGTCGCTTCACGGAGCGAGATACCTGCCTGTTTTCTTTTTGCCTTCCAGGCTATGGTCACCCTGACCTATCACACGATCAGATGATTATTCTATCCATCCCAGCGAATGACGAATCAGTTAAACCGCTTCGTCTTATACCAGCTCGACTTGCGTCCAGTAATGATATCGACGATCAGCGAGTAAAAGGCTTTGATCGAGATAATGAGGAACAGCTGTGCATAGGTGAAATACGAGATACATGCAAGCACGAAGTTCATCGTATTGCTCTGCCCGATATCCGAAGCGAGCGCCAGATTGATCTGGAGTACATAGATGTAATACATAAGCGCCCACGAAATGACGAGGTACACATACACATCCCCGGCAAACTGGAATGGCGAGATCACATTCGGGTTAAACAGTGCGATAATCTGATACACAATATTCGCCAGGAAAATAATATCCGAGATGATGATGGCGATCATGAACCAGAAGTAGCTGGCTGCATAATAGAGCACTTGAATTTTGATCCGCCAGCTTGAGCCGTTGAACAGGTGATGAATATTATCGAGAATAACGCGATAATTGCCCTTCGACCAGCGTTGACGCTGACTCATATACACACTAAGCTGTTCGGGCTCCTGTTGGTAGGCTTCCGCCTGCGGAGCAAGTGCGATCAGCTGTCCACGAGTCAAAATATCAAACGTAATCGCTGTATCCTCGGTAATGGCATCCGGGTCCCAGCCACCGATATCGCGGATCAGATCCGTCTTTACAATAAAGTTGGTGCCTGGAATCGTACCGACCTTGAATAGCTCCCACAGTCCGGTATGGTGGACACGCTGGATCGTTACCAGCTCCAGATTGATACAGCGAGACAGGAAGTTCTGCCCACGGTTACGCGCTTTGTTGCGTCCGAATACAGCGCCGTACTTTTCCGGTTGCTCTAATGCCTTTTGCATCAGGAACATGAGTGCATTACGCTCCGGTGCAGCATCTGCATCATAAACGAGAATCCATTCACCTTTGGTGATCTTGAGCGCTTCATTCAAGGCACCCGACTTACCGCCTGTACCTGTACGCTCAATAATCGTAAAGTCGCGATCGGCAAACTCGGGTCTTTCTTTTAAACGATACAGCGATGCAGCCGTGCCATCGCTACAATTATCCGCAATAACGATCACCTGTACCTTATGCTGCGGATAATTCAGATTCAAAATATGCTCGGTCGTAATTCCAACGACCACTTCTTCATTATGGGCAGGCACCATTACCGTAACGGTTGGATAATGCTCCATCGTTTCGGGGAATACGATACCTGCTTTATTTTGCTTGGACAGGAAACGGATTGCTCCCGCCATAATAATGATCGCCTCAAGCACGGCGATCCAGATACTAATGATCGAAAAAATCAATATGCCATCTGCCATGCCGTTACCCCCGCCCCCGGTTGTATTTACGGTTCACATGACTGCGGAAGCGCAGCGTGGCAATCGTAAGCAGAGTAATTGCAATCGCGAACAAGCCGCTAACCGCAGTACATAACGGGATAAACCAATCCGTATAAGCCATCTTTCATCTTCTCCTAAATGTATAATCCCGGATACAGAACGCGATCAAATGTATTCGCCGATCAGATCCGTTTCGGTATTGCGTTCCAGTGTGGCTACAACGGCATCCAGACTTTCATATTTCTCAAATTGCTCCGCATGAAACACGAGTGCTCCTGAGCGAATCACGAGCTGCAGCTCCTGCCCCTTCAGATCGGGGAACTGCACACTCATCATCGCATCACGAATACGATGAGTAAGTGGTGGCAAATAGTCCCTATTCGTCATCGGACACAAAATAATGAAGCGTCCGTTATCAATCGAAAACTTATAATCCTCAAAACGAATTTGCTTCTGAATCGTATTGGACAGCTCCAGCAGCAGACGTGCATAGCCTGCAGATCCGACTGCTTCCTGCACGAGTGGCAAAAATTCAATTTTGAACATCGCCATACAGAAGTTGTATTGATCTGAATATCGGCGCGCCAGGTTAGAATGCTTAATCAGCGCTTCGCCCAGTGCTGCTCGATTACCGAGTGTCGTGTCGATATCGACCTGCGGAGTAATGCCGTGCAGCGCGTCCAGTCGCTCTTCTAATCTGCGCGTATCAATCAAGCTGTATTTGACCATCAGCGCAATCAATATATTTCCCGGAATCAAAAACATATTAAAAAATACAACAGGATTCAGCGGTGCAATGGTCACCATCCATACAAAATAACTAACTAAAAATACAAAAATCAGTACAACAGCGATGCCTCGTGGCAGCCAAAAGCCGACCAGAAGCCCCAGCAGTGAGCCGAGCATAACGAGTAGCTCGACTACGCCAAAGTGCTGCTGCATGGCAACATTCCAGAACAAGATCAGTTGCTCTACAATTGCGACTGCAACGAGCAACGTGTATCCGATCATCGTGCGCCGAATCGGTATACGGTTTGTCATTTTTTCCTCTTCCTTTATCCTTGGTTTAGCGTGTCTGCTGTAGCGATGTTTCCGCTAGCAGCGCAAGTAGGTTGTCAAATGCGTGTGTGTCTCCATCCGATACATATCCGCCCGTATCGCTGCCTTCGGAGGCGCGAAAAACAATCATCCGATTGTACAGCTGCTCTGCCCATTCGCGATCATCCATCTGTAGCGCCAGCAAAATCGCAAGTCCATACACCGATGGCGATTCATATTGCACAGCGGGCTGATGATTGGAGGCATGATAGCGTCCATACAGATGTCCATCCTGCGCAAATTGCTGCTTCATAAACGCAACAAGCTGATCTGGCGGCTGCTTCATTTCGGCAAGATGCAGTCCGATGATGAGCTGGTCGATCAGATTCACTTCGGTATCATAACCGTATTTACCAGTAGTCACATCCAGTGTTCGGGGGTAGAAGAGTCCATCGTTTGGAATGGTACGCAGCAGTTGAAGATGCCGCTCATACAGCTCATCGCTAATCAGACCGTACTGCTTCATCCGCTCAAAGGCGAGCGTGTCAATATAGGTCAGACTTAGCAGATTACTGGAGGTATCGTGCTGAAAATCGTGGTAGTCTACCAGGTAGCCATTGTTCAGCCCACGTGTCCATAACGTATCGGTCACTTCTTTGGCAGTTGCGAGATATTCCGGCTTGTGCCAGCGCCCGTATGCCTCTAATAAGGCATTCACAATACGTAGATCGTCACCTAACGCATATGTGTTTACACGGGACTGTCCGTCCGGTTCTAATTTCCAGCGGATGTAATGCTCGGGGGACATAAAGTACTTATTCAGCAGCTCATAACTGTTATCAAAGTCATCACGGTCATCTGCTAGCAATGTATACTGCATCCATAATCCAACAGACTCGGATAGCGCCTCTCGTCCAGCAACGACATTTGGATCGGTAGAGGTAGCCTCCTTCAGATAGGATGCGATCGTGCCATTGCTATTCACCATGGACTGCTTGATAAACAGCGCAGTAGCGGAAGGTTCTTTTTTCATCATGTGAATCGCAAGCAGAGCCGCCAGTCCAATGACGATAATCGCTACACTGATCAGCCACACGATTCGGACACGACGGGGGTTGTTTACGCGCATCTGCACCTCCTTTGCTGGACTTCACGGGAGCCAGCTTGTTATTACGATAGAATTGGGTCAAAAGAAGGGATTACAACGTCGTCCTTGTTTCCTACTCTTTAGACTTATTTTCACATATCTTGCGAAGTTCGTATAGATCAAATGATGTGAAAATTAGTTTATTTTCTTAAATTTCTTACAGTTTATTTATCGGTTGGGAAGAAGATTATGTTTAACGTCAAAAAAGCCATCGGTAACTACACCGATGGCTTGAATTATATATAAAAGTGATTGCGATACAGAGGGCAGATTGGTGGAGCCTGATACATAGGCATCTTGTTGGCGACGCCAGATCACACTTAGCCGCTAACCATGGTTGCCGATCCGTTATCACGGGTGCGGTCTGCTTTCTTCATCTGCTTACTGCGCAATTGTCCGCAGGCTGCGTCGATGTCAGTACCATGCTCCATGCGGATGGTGCAATTGATGCCGTTTTTCTTGAGTACATCGTAGAAGGCAAGAATGTCTTCTTGCTTGCTGCGCTGGTATTGGCTGTGCTCGTCGACCGGGTTGTAGGGAATTAAGTTGATACTGGTCATCTGCTTCTTGTCAGCGAGCAGATCGGCAAGTTCCTGCGCATGCTCACGCTGGTCGTTCACGCCTTGCAGCAGGATATATTCCATCATGATGCGACGATTCGTTTTTTGCAAATAATAATCGACAGCGTCCATCAGCTGCTCCAATGGGAACGCGCGGTTGATTTTCATAATGCGTGTACGCAGTTCATTATTCGGTGCGTGCAGCGACAGCGCCAGATTCACGAGCAGATCGCTGTCTGCAAATTCGCGAATTTTATCAGGCAATCCACTGGTGGATACAGTGATACGCTTCGGTGCAATCACGAGTCCTTTTTGGTCTTTGACGATATTGATAAAGTCGACCATGTTCTCGAAATTATCAAACGGTTCGCCAATCCCCATCACGACGATATGCGTAACCAGCTTGCCTTCGCCTTTTTCGTCCAGATGATGTTGTACCTTCATGATCTGTTCAACAATCTCACCTGCATTCAGGTCGCGGCTCTTCTTAATCAAACCGCTTGCGCAGAAGCTACAGCCGATATTACAGCCAACCTGCGTCGTTACACAGACGGATTGACCGTATTTTTGCTGCATGAGCACGGTTTCGATCAGATTGCCGTCTGCTAGACGAAGTAAAAATTTGACCGTACCGTCTGCCGACTCCTGCTTCACATGCTCTTCCAGAGTCCGCATGCTAAAATGCTCTGCCAGTAACGTGCGGCATTCCTCGCGCACGTCCATCTCTTCAAAGCTTAGCACGCGCTGCTTGTACAGACTGTTCCATACTTGTACCGAACGCGAGCGCTTCTGTCCATGAGCTTCTAGCCAATCGGCTAGCTGGTGTAAGGTTAATCCATAAATGGATGGTTTGTTCATTGTCCTGTCCTCTTTTCTGTTACCCGCGGCTTTGCCTGTGTACAGCTTGACCGTGCAGGTACATATGTCCTTCAACTGCTTCTATGTTAGAAGATCGCTAACACTGGAGCAGTATGGATATTTTGCTTTGCAAAAATCCTTCTCTCATTTCACCTCGTGTTAGAAGTTCACTAACACTAGAGCAGTATGGATATTTTGCTTTGCAAAAATCCTCTTCTCATTTCACCTCGTGTTAGAAGATCGCTAACACTAGAGCAGTATGGATATTTTGCTTTGCAAAAATCCTTTTTCTCATTTCACCTCGTGTTAGAAGTTCACTAACACTATATATGCAAAATTCATCCGATTGTCACAATAAAATGCAGTACAGGTCCAGCCCTTATTGCAGCTAGACCCATACCGCTCATGCCCTCTATTGTCCCAAAATTCGTACATGAAAACAATAGAAAACGTACAATTCATGTCTCAATTTTGAAAAAGTTCACGGATTTTCACAAAAAACGCTCTTTCGCTTTACCAGAGAAAAGTGTATAGTAGAAAACTGTCATATGTTTTTCATAAGCTGAGGCGTACGTGATTGAAATAAATATCATAGGGAAATCGCCTTATACAATCCATAAATGCTTACATGTATACATGTGTTATGAACGGGAAGGAGTCTTATCAATGAGTCAAAATAGAGTAGGATTCTGGATTCTGACTGCCCTTGTCGTGGGCAATATGGTCGGCTCCGGGATCTTTATGTTGCCGCGCTCCTTAGCGGAAGTATCTAATCCAGCAGGTACGGTGCTGGCATGGGGTGTGACCGGATTCGGTGTGCTGATGCTGGCGCTTGTCTTCGGTAATCTGGCCCTGCGTAAGCCTGAGCTGAGCGGTGGACCACAAATTTATGCCAAGGAATTATTCCCCAACAACCCGGTACTGTTGCTGTTATCTGGCTTCATGTCTTCCTGGGGCTACTGGGTGGGCAATGTTGCTGGATTCGTGGCGGTGATCACGACCTTTTCCAGTTATCTGTCGACCTTTATCCCGGCGATGAAGAGTGATGCGGTGTGGTTCACGATCGGCAGTCTGGATATTAAAACAGGTAATGCGCTGAACTTTATCGTCTGTTCGTTATTGCTGTGGGGTACGCACGCGCTTGCGCTGCGCGGGATTGAGGGCGCAGGCAAGATGAATCTGCTCGCTACAGCGACGAAGGTGATTGGATTTGCCTTGTTTATCGTAATTGCCCTGTTTGCTTTTCAGGAGGCAAATATCGGTCCCTTTGCGGCGCCGCATGTGGATGCAGATGGGCAAACGGTGAGTCTGTTATCTCAGGTAAATGGCGCTGCGGTTGTTACACTGTGGGCATTTATCGGGGTCGAGTCGGCGATGGTGTTCGCGGCTCGGGCAAAGCGCAAGCAGGATGTATCGCGTGCAACGATGGTCGGTCTGCTGATCGCGCTAGCGCTGTATGTAGGGATTAGTATTCTAACCATGGGATTGTTACCGGGCGACCAGCTTCAACAATCCCAGAACCCGCTGGTGGATGCGATGAGTGCAGTAATGGGTCCCATCGGGGGCTATCTGCTGGCTGGACTCGGACTGATTAGCTTGATTGGTTCGACGATCGGTTGGGTGCTGCTCAGTGCGGAAGTTCCGTATGAGGCGGCTCGTCAGGGTGTGTTCCTGCGTCCGTTCCGTGATGTGAATCGTAAAGGTATGCCGAGATTATCGCTATGGATTTCAAACGGACTTGGACAGCTACTGATCTTCTCCACGATCTCCGGCTCGATCTCGCAGGCATTTGATTTTATTATTGCGATTGCGACGCTGGCTTATCTGGTGCCTTATCTGATCTCGGCGCTGTATCAGTTGCGACTGGTGATGACGGGTGACGGATATGGTGCAGGAGAGAGTCGGGTACGTGATGGTGTGATCGCGGTGCTGGCAACGGTGTACTCGGTATGGGTCATTTATGCAGGTACGGCGGATTGGAAGACGTTTGGGTTTGGCGTGTTGATGATTGTTAGTGGGATTGTGTTTTATCCGTTGTTGCTCAAGCAGCTGAAGGTGGAGCGGGCTTGATATGAGTTGAGCGACACCACTGCGGAAAGGAATAAGGGAACGTCCTTGGGTGGAGGCGAGGTCCTCTACTTCGCTGCATTCCATATACAGATGCAGAAATTAATCTGATGATTACGCCTTGTTCTCTTTTATAGAAGTAAAGCATACGTGGATTATCTAGAAATGAACCTGAACGATGAGTGTATGAGTGCGTAACTAATCATTTCATCTGACAGATCACTTTTTCTTAAAGACATATGCGCAAACAGTTGGTGAATATCGTAGAAACCCGCGGAGAGTAAGTCGACCTTGTTCTCCGCGGGTTTATTTGTGTATTCATTTATTCGCAAGGATCGCAGTGCACCAATTGGGGAACGATGGATATTAGGGAAATGCACTGTATTTACGATCTTTTTAGGATTGTGAGGATGAAGTGAGTACAACAGGCTCGGCTTGGACTTCTCCTTTGCTAACTTCTTGTGCTTTCAGCCCTTTCGGGTCATGCCATAGGTCGCGCCATTTGAGGATGGCGGCGACGAGGATCACTGCGCCAAGGATCAGCATGATGATGGATAGGATGCCATTCAGTATGCTAAACCCGCCTGCTTCTGGGTTCAGGTAGACGTGGCGCACCATCCAGTAGCCGGCGTAGTTGACGGTGACGTACAGATACGCCAGTGGGATCAGACAGGTGAGCATGTAGCGGCGTTTGTCTGCAAATTTTAAGATGACGGTAGCGCCGATAATAAGTCCGATGGATGCCATAAGCTGGTTGGATACGCCGAACAGTGCCCAGACCGAACCGATGTCACCGGAAAAGAGCAGGTAGCCCCATGACAGACAGGCGAGCGCACTTGCAAGTATGGCGCCGGGCATCCAGTCGAGTCGTTTGAGTGGCTTGTAAAATTCCCCGAAGAAGTCCTGGATCAAGTAACGCGATACACGCGTACCAGCATCGACAGCAGTTAAGATAAAGACAGCTTCAAACAAAATAACGAATTGGAAGAAATACGCTGCCATCGTCTCGAACCATGGGATGCTTTTAAAAATATACGTCATCCCGACCGCCAGTGTTACAGCGCCACCTGTGCGTCCTTCCAGATCAATCCCGATCTCGCGGCCCAGCTCTGCCAGATGTACCGTCTGCATGCCTAACGTCTGGAACACTTCAGGGGTAGCATTGATTGCAAAATAGTCGCCGGGTTGCAGGGAAATAGCGGCGATCAGTGCCATGACAGCGACGAGACATTCGACCAGCATCGCGCCAAAGCCGACGGATTTGATATCGGTCCAGCGCATTAGCATTTTCGGCGTTGTTCCCGAACCCACAAACGCATGGAATCCCGAGATCGCACCGCATGCAATCGTGATCGAAATAAATGGCCAGACCGGCCCGGCAAGAATCGGTCCACCACCGTGAATAAATTCGGTCACTGCTGGAAAAGAGATCGCCGGATTAACGATGAAGACGCCGATCACGAGTGCGGCGAAGACACCGATTTTCATAATACTACTCAAATAATCACGTGGAGCCAGCAGCAGCCATACGGGTAGTGCAGCTGCGAAGAACGCATATACGGGTAGCAAGATCGCAAGCGTGGACATTTCCAGTGTCAGCCACTGTCCAAGCACTGAGTTTTGAATCATTGGACCGATCGCTACACCGACCATAATCAGGATAAAGCCGATAATTGAAGGCGTTCTCAAATTACCGGTACGTTTATAATACAGACCGACGACCATGGCAATCGGAATCGTAATGCCGACGGCAAAGGTGCCCCATGGATTGCGCTCTAGCGCATGCAGCACAACGAGCGATAACCCCGCCATCGTGATTGTAATGATGAACAGCATTGCCAGCCCTGTACAAAATCCAGCGACCGGACCCAGCTCCTTTTTCGCTACTTCCGACAGCGATTGTCCATCCTTACGCATCGAAGCAAATAACACCACGGCATCATGCACCGCGCCCCCGACTACGGCTCCGACTAACAACCAGATTAGCCCGGGTAAATAGCCGAACTGCGCTGCCAAAATCGGACCTACGAGCGGTCCTGCCGCCGCGATCGCTGCAAAATGATGTCCAAACGAGACCACTTTACTCGTTGGTACATAATCCTTACCATCCTCTAAACGATATGCTGGCGTCTTGCTCTGCTCATCCATCTGCTTGAGCTTGAGCACTTTGACTGCCATAAATGTCCCATAAAATCTGTACGCAATCAGCAGTATACAGATCGTTCCGATCATAATTGGAATCGCACTCATATTCCCATTCCTCCCTTATCGCTTGACGCCTACTTATTGATCTCGTTCAATAGCCTAACGATAGCAAATGTAAGCGTAATCATAAGGGTTTCACGCTGAATTACCAGATTTCCTAGATGAGTTGCACTATTTCATCGCTCAGTTGCAAAAGAGCACAGCTCAAATGCAGACAGTCCCTGATGGACTACAGTGACGATGGATTGTGCAGAGCTTCGCCTGGATGTTAAGAAGTTATACAATCCCTGCTAACATGGTCTCCACCTTCCATTCATGATTAAAATCCAAGCTGCTCCCTCAGCTGCTTCACATAACTCCGACTTACTGGAATTCGCGAATCATCACTCATGACGAGCAAATACGTCGAATTAAACCACGGCTGGATCTCCATAATCCCTGATAAATTCACAATATAATTCCGATGCACCCGCATAAAGTTTGGACTGTCCAGTCGGCGCTCCATATGAGCCAGTGGTTCGTTTAATACAAATCTCCCCTGTGAGGTCGCAATAATCACTTTTCCGTCCTCTGAGCTGAGCGCGATGATCTGCTCCAAATCCAGCATCAAAATCCGATCCTCCAGTGAAACGGCGAGCTTTTTCAGTGACGTATTCGGTAACGTGGGAACTGGAATCGCAGGCTCTTTTTTCAAACGAATGAGCTTGTCCAGTGCTTGCCGAATCCGTCGTTCATCGAAGGGCTTGAGTATATAATCCACGGCATTCAGATCAAATGCCTGTAGTGCATATTCGGCAAAGGCAGTTGCAAATATAACTGCAGGCGGCTGGGGTAGATCAAGCAGCTTGCGTGCCAGCTCCAGCCCACTATGCTCTGCCAGCTCAATATCGAGAAAGACCAGCTCCGGTGCTAGTCTGACAATTTGCTCATGTGCCTGCTTCATACACTCTGCTTCACCAATGACTTCAACCCTTTTACTTCGTTTAAGCAAATAGATTAACTCATCTCGGGCTAACGGCTCGTCGTCTACGATAAAAGCAGTCAGCATGTCCTTGTCCTCCCTTTGTTGGCTAATCGGTATACGATGCGTATCATTTGATCTACAAGGGCATTATCCCTCATCTAGTATCGCTACTGGTCTTGCCCAGCCAGCTGATGCCTTTTCGATTTTAACCGGAAATGCCATGATCTGGAATCCATGAGACGGAAGCTGATCCAGATTAGCAAGCTTTTCGATCTGGCAATACGGAATTGTGCTACCCGCATAGTGACCTTCCCAAATGATCGACGGATCTTGGTGTTCGGCATATCGACGGGCAGTATGAGCAAATGGAGCATCCCAGCTCCATGCGTCTGTACCGACAAGCCGTACACCTCGTTCGGTCAGATACAGGGTAGCTTCACGTCCAAACCCGCAACCCTTGAGCATAAAGTCATCTTGGCCGTAACGTTCACCAGCAGACGTATGTACGAGTACAACATCGCCGGGCTGTAGCCGATGCCCGATACGCTCTAGTTCCTGCTCGATCTCGGCAGCGCTCACAATATAACCATCCGGCAAATGGCGAAAATCAAGCTTCACTCCAGGCCCGTAAAACCACTCTAATGGCACTTCATCAATCGTCATCATCCGCTGACCATCATCCGTTGTAGAGCGATAATGATACGGTGCATCCACATGAGTACCCACATGTGTCGTAACACGAAGCTGCTCGATTGCCCAACCTTCGCCTCCAGGTAGATCCTCTTTATTTAATCCCGAAAATCCAGCGAGTAACTGCGCGGCGCCTTGCTGATGATTAATATAATCAATCTCTGGCAATCCGCCAGGTGGATCAGAGGCGATTCCTGTTCTTAGTGTAACTGACAGATCAATCAAACGTTTTCCATTCATCGTTCGTTCCTCCTCCGGTTTTTGATGTTCAGGTTGAAGCACGGATTTCTAGATGATCGTAGGGCTAGACACTTCGACATGTATCACCAAAGTAGGCATTATACGGATGTATATCTATGTTAACTCTGATTGTAGTGACTCTGTGTATCGTGAGCAAGGAGCGCCAGAACTGTTTATATTCGGGGTTAAATGAAGACATAGCGAAAAGGACACCGATTCCATGTCGGCGTCCCCATTCATTGATTCATTCACAGCCATACGATCAATAGCGAGGTAGCTCCCAGTAGCACCAGTGCATACACAGCATCTCGCCGCGTCAGCACCGGATGCACATAATATGTGCGCGCTCGCGTACCCGTGAAGCCTCTCGCCTCCATCGCAATCGCAATTCGTTCGGATTTGCGCACGCCTTGACTGAATAGAGGCAGCGCATAGCGCAGGAATGCCTTCCCTCCATGAGCATGACGATAGCCGCGAATCCGGTGCGCGACCTTCATCTGCTGTAGCTCACTCTGAAAAAGGGGAATAAAACGAAAGCCTGCCAGCATACCGTATGCCCATTTTGGAGATAGGCGTAGCTGATGAATCAGACTCATCATAAGCCGGTTTAGATCAGTCGTTGAGGTGAACAGCATGCCATAGGTGACAAAGCCAAGCATACGCAAGCCGATCAGCAGTCCATTGTTCAAGCTTTCACTCGTCACGCGAAACCATGCCCATTGCCAGAGTACATGCTCCCCTTTACCAAATGCCGCCAGCATCCAGCAGACGAGTACGAAGAATAAAGTATACGGGAGCAGACGGCGTAGGAGATAGACAGGCTTCCAACCACCGACAGTAATACCGATTACTACCGCAACAAGCCAGATCGACAGCGTGAGCAGTGGATCACGAATCGCCATCAGCGCCGCCATGACGAGGATGTGAACGATTAGTTTGCAGGATGGATTAAGAGTGGATAGCCAGGAGCCGTTACTTTTCATAGCGCTTGTCGCTCCTTCCGCTCTAGATGAAGACGATATGGGAGCGGTGCTTCGATCGCACTCTCCTGTAATAAGCGAGGATTCGTAAACAATCCGGTCGGTTCGCCATCATATGCCATCTCGCCACCCTGGAACAGCAGGACACGATCTGCATACTGATCAACCAGCTCCATATCATGGGTAACCATCACAATCGTTGTACCCTCCTGCTGGCGACGATGTAGACGTCCGACCAGCTCTGCTGCTGTGCGTGCATCCTGACCAAATGTAGGCTCATCCAGCAGTAGCAGTTCCTGATCAAATAGTAGCATCGTTGCTACACTCAGACGACGCTTCTGCCCCAGACTGAGCGCGAATGGATGCTCATCACGTAGCCGCTCTAATCCGAACTCTTGTAATAACTGTCTAACCCGCTCCTCTAGCTGCTCCTCATTCCATCCTCGCTGTCGTCCACCAAAGGCGATCTCATCATAGACGGTATCGGTCACAAATTGCAGCTCTGGATTTTGAAAAACAAAGCCCGCTCTGGCGTACAACTCCCGATCCTTCCATTTACGTAGCTCTTTACCGTGAAAATGGATCTCGCCGGATAGCGTAGGCACCAGACGGAGCAAGCTCTTCAAAAAGGTACTTTTCCCACTACCATTCTCGCCAACAATCGCAATCCACTGTCCAGCAGAAATGGTTACATCCAGCTCCTGCATCACCGCCTGGCGTCCATAGCCGATCGTTAATTTCTTCGTCTGTAGCAAGATCGTAGAATCGAGACGACGATCCGGTGTGGAATTAGAGTTGCGATTAAACGTAGCGTCTGTATGATCTGTGCGAGATATACTAGACGGCATAACCCGCACTATATCTATCGTATCTTTGTCCCTAATGCTGTCAGCTTCAATGCCATCTGTCTTCGTCTTATGACCTCGATTCAAGCTTTGCTGTAGCTGTGCGCCTAGCTTCAGGGCCAGCGGATGAGACGGATTGCGACACACGTCCTCCCAGTCATACGGGAACAATTGCGGGAGCCAGATCCCGGCTTCCTCCATCTGCGCACGATACCTCGTTATGACCTCAGCAGGCGCTCCATCTGCAATCAGCTGTCCATTACCATCCAGCAGAATCACCCGATCCATCCACTCGATACATCCATCCAGCACATGCTCTACGATCACCATCGTATGCCGATTCGTAGCACCGAGCTGGCGCAGTAGCGAGAACACTTCATTCCGACTTGCTGGATCAAGCTGCGCCGTCGGCTCGTCGAAGAATAATACGTCCGGCTCCAAGGCGAGCAGACATGCCAGTGCCAGTCGTTGCTTCATGCCACCAGATAGTGTCTCAATCGCCGTATGACGTGGAATTCGAAGTCTCACCTGCTGCATCATTCGGTCGATGAGCGGTTCCATCTCGGCACGCGGGATCAAGCGATTTTCCAAGCTAAAGGCAATCTCTTCATCCACATGCAGCATGCAAAATTGGGTGTCCGGGTCCTGGAACATCACGCCACAGGCAGGCTGTATGTACACTTTGCCTGTCAGCTCTGCCTCGATATGCTGAGGAATAATACCTGCTAGCACCGATAACAACGTGGACTTGCCGCTACCACTTGGGCCGAGGATAAGCACCTTTTCTCCGCGCCGAATGTGAACATGTAGCCGATCCAGCACCGGGCGCTCCTGACTGTAAAAGCGTACCGACAATTCTGTACAGCCGAGATAGTTGTCTTCAGGAGCCGCTTGGAATACCATGACCTGCTCCTCTTCTGCGACGCGACTTCATCATTTCATATGAATTCAGCACGCCTGTACGTGCCAGCGCCTCTACGACAATCTTGGCAAGCAGTCCACCGAGTAAAATACCGCTCACCACCTGAATCGCCAGCGTTAGCCAGAACATCGTCACCGTATAATAGCCCATCCCGTTCGCAATCACGCTATACACCATGCTACCCACAGCCGCAAGTGCGCCGGATAACATCAGTGTCCATACATTGAACCGACGATAGCCGAAGATTGCAAAGGCAAGCTCTGCACCAAGTCCCTGAAATACACCAATCAATAGCGCAGATAATCCGAAATGGCTACCCGTTAGCATCTCTACAGCCGCCGCAGCTACCTCAGCGATCAGCGCCGCTCCTGGCTTACGAATAATATAGGCTACGATCGGACTCGCAATAACCCAGATACCAAACATAAAGCCCGCTCCAACCGGTCCAACTAATGCAGAGATTGGAATCCATAATGTCGACCAGCCCAGATATACCACTCCACAGGCGACCGATAAAATCACTGCGAGCACGACTTCCTTCATATTCCATGTGTGGCTCATGCTTGTGTCACCTCTACAGACGTAGGATCATTCAGCGGTACAGGCCAATCTTCCAGCGTATAAGCCATCTCCCAGAACAGATATTCATACTGACAGCTCAAAATAAAATGCCGCTTCATCCGTTCCCGATGTGCTGGCGTCGTCTGCTCTGCAATCTCATCGAGCCGCTGGCAAAAGCGCTCTGTAATCGTATCTGTGCGATTCCCATAAAAGTCGATCCATTCATAAAACGGATGCGATGCGCCCGGCTTCACTTCATCCAGCAGACGCTTGCCAATCTCCCAGTACGTCCATGGACAAGGCAAGAGTACAGCCAAAATATCGCCCAGATCACCTTCCTGTGCTGCGGTCAGCATATGGCGAATATAATTATGCGCTGATGGAGCCAGCGGATAGCCTTGCAATTGCTCATAGGGTACACCTGCAACCTGGCAAAAATTATTGTGCGGATGAATCTCGCTATGCAATACAAACCCAATCTGCTCATTGAACATTGCCATATCATCACGGCGCTCACACTTCGCAATTGCGGTACCGTAAATGCGCATAAACGCATTCAAATATTCAAAATCCTGCTTCACATAATGCACAAGCTGCTCCGGCTTCAGCTTCCCCTCCGCAATACCTCGTACAAACGGATGTGCCATAATCGCCTCAAATACCGGATTCGCTGCTTCTCTAATTTCCTGTGAAAAACGCATGTTTTCCTCTCTCCTTTTCGATTTAAAATCATCGGAAAGAGCCTCCCTGATAGATATCGAAGATCGCTAACCATAGAAAGTGCGATAAGGGCGCTGTTACAACTCCCCTTTTCGTTGCACCTCGTGTTAGGAGATCGCTCACACTGGAATCGTAACCTATATGTCTACGCAAAAAAGCCGCCCCAAATGGAGCGGCAGTATAAACGGCATAGATGGTTCTATCCCTGCACGGTCTCCACTTTCCTACGCTAGTACGAACTAGATCAGGTTCCAAGGGTCCGAGGCAATCTCGTCTCAGCCAGTATCTGGCTCCCCTAGTGGTCTTTCTCGTATACGTCCTGCTATTAGGCGCTATAGTAACGGCTGACAACAGGGCTGTTTGATTGCCTTTTACTCTACACAGCGAGATTCCGTCTGTCAAGCAGAGGCGAAAACATGTTAAGGATTGTTGATACCTGGTACAACGTATTGATATGTGCCTTTCGGATATTTCGTCCATTCATACGATACATTAAATTGTGGCGATCCATAGCCGATTCCACTTTTCCGTAAAATGGTTCCACCATTTGGTAGCAATTGATTTTGTGAAGTTGGATCACCCAGTACATCAAGTACGACATTTCCGCGTTTAAGCACAATACCTGTCAGATTATAATCATTTGGCGAATAAATCATACTATCGTTATTAAAATATGGAACTCTCTCTATATCATCCATATACGTATAGAAGGTGGAATTAATCACAACATGCGTTTTGCGATAAAGTGAAGGATCACTGGCCGTGTAGTTCAAGGGTAGCGTCACCGCAGCAATCGTATTTGTCTTCTTCATCCATTTATAAAATGTAAGACTATAATCGTTCGCTGTACTTGTCGCAGAGAGTGTGTTCATTAAAATAACAATTTTCCCATCTCCACCATCTACATACTGCGAGAAATACATATCCTTTGTCGTTACTGGGTCTTGCTTCGTCGCAAAGACGACAGCTCGTCCATCTGCACCGATCACCCATTGTAGTACAGGCAATGAAGTCAACGACAGCGATGTTCGATTCAGTGGAGTTGGACCTGTGAATGTCGAATACGCTGTACCCATATAGGTAGTGAAGGCGTTCTGTCCGGGGAATAGATCCGACAGATCATAATCTGCGGCGTTCATCCCGTATTTCAGATTCACCGTAATGACGGATGTGTTCATGAGCAGTGCATTATGCACTTTCAGTGTGTACTGCACCGTGCCGCCTGCACCATCATCGGCGGTAATGACCACATTGGTAACGTCGCTAATTGTACCTGCTTTGAGCGTGAGCATACTGCCATTGATCGCTACATTCGCCACGTTCGGATTGCTCGATGTGAATGTGTAAGTTAGATCGTCTCCATCCTCATCGCTGAACAACTGGCTCAGATCATACTCCCGATCACTTGTAACGCCTGGTGTGAGCATTTGCTCTGAGATCGACGCGACTACCTGAGGTGCATGATTTATTTTCACCACTTGCAACGCAAAGGAAGAGCTATTACGGCGACCATATTTATCATATACGTCAAACGTAACGGTCGTATCACCAACCTGCATCGGCGTAAGCAAAATGCGTGCATTCTTCGCAGATACGGTCGCTGTAGCATGATCGTACGTATCAGCGGTCACACTGATCGAATCCGAATCCAGATTTTGCAGATACGGCATCAGTCCAAACCATACAGGTGGCTTACGCAGATTCACAACCTGCTGTGGGATAAAGGAGATCGACGCTTCTGGCAGGATCGTTACTGGAATATCCGCCGTAATCTCACCGCCGCGCCCATCGCGTGCGTAGACCTTAATCGTAGCACTGCCTGCGGCTCCAGGCGTCACATTCAGCTTGCTTCCATTTACTGACGTCTCTACAGCATACACATCCGATGTGACAGCTTCATACGTGAGTACATCTTCATCTGGATCAGAGAATAGCTGCGATAATTCTACCTCTGTAGCGGAGCGTCCCGTAATTAACGTGACTGCTTGCGGCGTATTGGCAACAACTGGACTACGGTTCGGTGCGGGCAGTACCGTTACGAGTAGTTCGAGTACCGTCTCACCACCATGTCCGTCCTTCGCTGTAATCTTAATCTTCGTCAAACCTTCTTTGACTGGATGAACTGCTAGCTGATTACCGCTTAGCGTTGTACTTGCTATGCCCGCATCATCGGAAATGGCAGACAACTGAATCGAATCACCATCTGGATCGGTAAAGGTATGCGCAAGGTCAACCTTTTCATCATCGCCACGCACCGTAACCGTCACGGGTAGTAGTGGCGAGGCAACAGGCTTATGGTTCGGAGCCGGTAATACCTCAACCTGGAAAGTCAGCTCCGATTGTCCGAATATGCCATCATCGGTTACAGCGTTATCCTTCGCTGTGACCGTTACGGTAGCCGTGCCGACCTGTAATGGATCGAGCTGTAGCTGACCGTTAGGATCAAGCGCTACCTTGACTAGATCTGGCTGTGCGACAGTGGCACTGTACGTCAGCGTCCCTTGCTCTGGATCGCTAAAATAATTCCCTAGCGCCAGCGATACGCCCGGCTGCTCCAGTGTCAAGATCTGGTCGTCTACCTTCGTCGCAACCGGATTTCCATTGATCGTTACTTTAAAGGTCGTATTGACACGCTTGCCCCTTCCATCATTGGCAGCCACGGTTACTGTCGCAGTACCCGCAGACAACATACTGATGGTCAGCTTGCTACCGCTCACAGCGGTTTTGGCAACGAGGGACTTGGACGAGGATGCAGAATACGTGATTTTATCGCCATCTGGATCACTAAAGTAATTGTTCAGTTCCATCACCCGATCTACCGTCTTCTCTGTAGTCACGATCTCTTTGATCGTACCTGTTAGTACGGGGGCGCGATTGCTGGAGCTGGAGGAGCCTGAGCTTGCTGGCCCTGTCGTTGTTCCCGGTGAGCCTGTTGTTGTCGCCAGTCCCGTCACATTGCTATTCACCGCGCCATTCGTCAGTGACAGATTCACTACCTGCGTTGCCGAACTGACGTTAACAAGTGCAGAGGGATTCATAACCTGTAGCGTCTGCACGGTGCCTGTCGTATTCAGTGCAAGCGAGCCTGTGCCGCTTACCGTCAGCTGCGTAATCGAGCTCGTGCCCGTCAACTGGGTCGCTTGATTGCTGGTCACCTGAACATTCGTTACATTCGCTTGCAGCTGGACATTGCTCGCGCCATTGTTAATGTTAACGAGCGGCACAGCCGAGCCAACTTGAATATTCGCGCTTGTATTCACATTGACAGTAGATACAACTGAATTCGTATCTACCACCACATGCACATCCTGCTTGTTCACATTCACATCGTTCAGCACAGCGCTGTTAAACACAACCGTGTTATCGTCTCCACCCTTGACGATGGTTGTTCCTTCAACCTGAAGACCTTCCGAGTAAAAGTCATTGGCGACGCTCTCCGCAATCGTCAGGTTACCTTGAATATGCGCGTTCAGCAGCGATGTATAATCACCGGCTACCGTAACATCTCCGTGGATCACGGTATCGCCCGCATCAAGCCTGGTGTTACCGCTGAATTCCGCGGCGCCATCTACCGCTGGCTGACCGGTAGCATGCAGGTCAAGCGTACGAACTTCTGTGATTTGACGTCCATTTGTGGCGAATGTGATGGCTGCGCCTTGCAGTGCTGCCGCATTACGCGTGTTAAACAGACCTTTCACATTCTGATCCAGCTCATACGTAATGCCGTTCATCTGCACCTGCTGATCGGAGACCGATTCGACAGTAGCCGCACGATCCTCAGGGAACAGTGCCGATAGCAGAATACTTGCTGCATCTGCACGATTCACAGCATCTTTAGGCTGTATCTTGCCGCTGAATTCGCTTAGTAGTCCATGCTGAACTGCTGCGAGCAGAGAAGGCTCTGCCCATGCACTCGCACTACTCCATTCTGGAGGAAGCTTGGTGGTCGCATCGACTGTCAGATTCACATGAGACGTGCGTACTGCAAGTGCAACCAGCTCCTGCATACTGACTGACGCCTGTGGACGGAAGCGCCCATCCTGATCGCCCTTCATCAAGCCCGCTTCTTTCACAGCCTCAATTGCAGGTACGCTCCATGCGGATGCAGCCACATCGCGGAAGGAGGACTGGGACGTTTCCTTGGTTACAGGCAGATGAAGCGCCTGTACGATCAATGCCGCAAGCTCCTGACGACTGAGCAGCGCCTGTGGACGGAACTGTCCATCTGGTGAGCCTTGAATTAATCCAACGGCTACAGCGCGGCGTAGCTGCTCCTGCTGTGTGGCAGACAAGCTGCTAATATCCGTTAATGCAGGTACAGATGATGCTATATTTTGCGGTGCAGTCGAAGCCGCCTCTGCTGTCATCGGAAATGGCGATGATGGCAGAGCAACGAATAATGCCGTAGCTACTTTCAGCGCAAGCATTGCATTTTTTTTCATGAATAAGTCCTGCCCTTCAGGGAAGTGTAGTGTTGCCAAGCCCCGTTACGTGTTCGATGTGTAACTGACTTTTTTTCGTAATTCAATCCATAGAATACTCACATTATCGGAAAGTAATGCTAAATTGCTAAGCTTTTTTTAATGCATTTATCATAAAAATTTTTACGCATTTGAGATGTTGTTGTTAGACGAATAATAGCTAAGCTGAGATTTTACAAGGATAGGAATTTATAAGTAAATCATCCATACAGCAAGCATTTCATCTGCCAAATAGGTTAATAATAGAAGACATTCAAACCCTACGATGTTGAAATATTGTTCTTAATTTTTGAAATACCATAGTGAAAAGGAAAGGCAGGTGCGCAATATGAATCAACACCAGAACCATTCCGAAGCGAATCCACAGGTCATTGTTGTTGGAGCAGGCTTGGCAGGATTAAGCTGTGCATTTGAACTTCTGGAAAAAGGACTTTCTGTAACTGTGCTTGAAGCAGCACCATATGTAGGAGGACGAACAGCGAATTGGAACGAGGATGGAATGAAGGTCGAGTCTGGCTTTCACAAATTCATCGGCTACTATGTCGCACTACCAGAGCTCTTGGAACGTGCTGGCATTGTACTGGATGATATCGTGCACTGGGAAAAGACGGCGCAGATTCGCCATCCTGAAGCAGAAGGTACCTTTGGGCTTGATCCGCTCAAAGCTCCTCTCAAAACGATTCTAAGCGCACTCGGTAACAACGATCTGCTTTCTCCGATGGACAAGGCATCGCTTATTCCCTTTTTTACAGCTGGCTTCAAAGATTATCTGGCTCGTCCGGACAAATTGGATCATATTCCGATTCGTGACTATGCCTTTGAGCATGGCGTGACGATAGATGCGCTAGAAAGATTGATTGAGCCGCTATCGTCTGGAATTTTCTTTTTACCCGTGGAGCAGTATTCCAGTTATGCCTTCTTTGGACTATTTGCCCCTGCATTACCGCGTCCGCATCTTATTCGCATCGGCGCTTTTGAAGGTGGGATGACGGAGGTGATGACAGGTCCGCTCGCTCAGGCGATTCAGCAGCGTGGTGGTAACGTAAAGACGAATGCTCCAGTAGAACAGTTACTTGTGAATGATGGACAGGTAGAAGGAGTACAACTACAGGATGGCACAACTGTACACGCAGAACATGTAGTCATTGCTGTCGATATCGGACAGGCGAAGCGTCTGGTTGGAATGGAATTCGGCGCACATGAGGGCTTGCAGGATCTGATGAAGCTGGAGACGATGCCCTATGTGACTGTACAATTTGAAGCGGATGAAAAGCTTGCTCATGCCGATCATACGTTATTTGGACCAGGGACACAGCTCGGCTCGTTTAGCGAGCAATCGCGAACGACGTTTAAACGTGCAGGTGGACGGGCATCGCTGATTATGGTGAATCCCGATGAGCTCATTGACCTGCCAGATGAGGAAATCTGGAAAAGAGCGCAGGAGTCGCTTCATGCAATCGGCTTGACTAACGTCGATTCGATGACCGACTACCGCGTCATTCGCAAGCGTGAGAGCTTTTACCGCTTGGTGACAGGCAATGAACAGCTTCGTCCAAGACAGGATACACCTGTGCCCGGTCTATTCCTCGCTGGTGACTACACACGTCAGCCGCTACTCGCTACGATGGAAGGCGCCGTCATCTCTGGACAACGCGCCGCACGAGCCCTGCTCAAGGCGCAGAAGCAGACGACTCGCTGAGTGCATGAGTAGAGTTCAGTAGCGCTTCTCTGCTGACCTTGGATTAATCATCCATATTACTTCCACTTGGGATGAGGTCGCAGGTATACACTGAGTATTACGCCTAGCATAGCTATACCAGCTGCTAACAAAAATGTATCTGTATAGGCGTCCATTCTACTGCCAACGGTGAACACCACCTCACTTCCCGCTCGAGCGCTCTCACGCATCGCAAGAAACTGGCTTAATCCAGCGATTGATATTGGAATAATCAGGTTGGCTCCGGCTGAAGTTAGTGGCGTCACGCGACTGATAGATTCAGCCGGAGCAGATTGTAAAATATAAGTATTCAGTGACATCATACAAAAGCCCATACCTACTCCCAATAATCCAACGATTCCAGCTATACCGATCCATGTTCCTTGCGAAGCTACTTGCGATAAGAGTAAAAGTGAGATCGAAATCAGTCCAAGTCCTATCATTGCCAGCGGTCTAATACCAAAGCGATCAAATAGTTTACCTCCGAGCGGCATAATCACACCTGATGTTATAGCTAACATGCTCATGACCAGACCTGCCTGAAGTGGCGTATAGCCTTTGAAATTTTGCAGGAATTGAGGAATAAACACGATCGACCCGTTTAATGCCATATATTGAATCCAGCTCACCCATACACCTCGGCGAAAACTGGTTGTTCGAAAAGCTCTCAATTCCAGTAACGGATGCGGATGCTTCGATTCATGAAACCACAGACATACGATCAACAGCATGCCAGTCATTCCCAGCACACCGACAACCCATGGATAGGTATCCAGATTGAGGCTCAACACCAGCAATGTAAAGGCAGCAGGTGCTAAAAATAATCCTAGTATATCGAATGATTGCTTTTTAACTGCCGAAGGCTTTAAACTCTCCCATTTCGATAAATGACGTTGGATTAAGATTATCGTTAACATTCCAAGCGGGAGATTGATCCAAAAAATCCAATGCCAGCTCACATGTTGGATCAACCAGCCTGACAATACAGGGCCAGATGCGGGAGCAATAAGCATCGGAATACCCAGCATCCCCATAATCTGTCCTTTCTTCTCCGGAGGAGCGATACGAAATATAGTTGCCATTCCAATCGGCTGAATCATTCCCCCACCCAGACCTTGTACTACTCGATAGATAATAAGTTGCTCCACATTTTGGGCAGCTGCACATAACAGAGAGCCCAGCATAAACAACATAACGGCATATATTAGAGCTGTAGCCGCTCCAAATGTATCCGAAAACCCGCCTGCCAGTGGGATCGTGATAGCCATTGCCAGCATATACCCGGTAATAATCCATTGTAACGTTGAGAAAGGAACATGAAAGTCGTTACTTAAACCAGGAATAGCCACGTTCATGGCTGTACTATCAATCATGACCATCATCATGCCAGGGATGATAGCGGCTAAAGCTAGAATGAACCTTGGGGCTTCCCTGTGATCCATTGGAAGTGAAGAGTTTACCGTTTTGCGGTTACGAGATGAAGTCATAATTGCCTCCTATATAAACAAGTAAATGAACAAGGTGTTGATTAATGATTTTCTAACTCATTATAATTATAGGGATGGGTATGTAATGATCATTCCTTTTCAAAATGTTCACTAATCAACATTTGGATCTTAAATGACTAGCAACCTTGTGATGTATAGAGGAGGAAACCAATGAATGGACGACAAAATAGACCCTCGAATTCTACGTACCAAACATCAATTAAGAGAGGCATTACTCGATTTAACTGCAACCACACCAATGGACAAAATCACCATCAAACAGTTGACCGATCACGCTGGGCTTAACAGAGGCACCTTTTATTTGCATTATCAAAATCTAGAAGACTTTTACGATGATCTGAAAGAAGATGCACTGGATCAGTATTATAAGATCATTCGCAAGTTAGCTTACCCTTATGAAAATCGACAGCAATTTATAGATCCGCCGATCGGGTTCATCAAGCCTTTCGAATATATTCTGGAAAACCAACGATTTTTCAAGGTATTCATGAGCCCTTCAGGTAATGGCTTTACCGAGCAAATGGTCGATCTAATCAAAAAGCAATTTGAATATGCATATTTGATACGAAATTATCACGAAGCCGAGACCGAAATACCGGTCAAACAGCTCTACCTGTTCGCTTATCTGGCTTCTGCTTACGTCGGTTCCTTGCAATACTGGATACAGCGCGATTTTGATTTGTCCCCCAAAGAGATGGCAATCTTATTTTCTGAAATATCGCGGCGAGGTTCAGCTAACGTCTAATCCCTCTTCTATAGCTACCGACCTGTTAAGGGTGATTTATCTATAGCAAAAAGGCTCTAGCAGATGCCAGAGCCTAATAACCGATTCATTCTATAACAACGAGCAGACAATCTTCACAGACTTGCCGGCTCAATACTCAGCTGATCGAAAAAGCGTGCACTTTCCACCATCGGCGTACAGTCGATATGTCCGCCCTCCAGATTGATTTCGAAAATATATTCCTTCCCCTGCACGAACGATTTGACCATCTTCCAGTCGATGCGTCCCTGTCCCAGTGGTAACGAGTCATGAAATTGCCCCATGCTATCCACCAGGTGGTAATAAATCGCATATGGAGCGGTACGCTCTAACACCTCGCGCAAACGATCATTATCTCCACGGAAGCTAATAAACGTATGGCTCACATCCACATTAGTCGGCAGCTTCAGCGGCACGATCACCTCGTCGATCAGATATGGATTGGCGTAACAGAATAATCCTTCTGTCGAATCCTCCCACAACAGCGCATCTCGTCCATAGGTCAGGATCTCTTCAATCTCATGACGCATCGCAATCGTGCGCTCACGTGAAATTTCGTCATTTTCACTGTGCAAGTAATTCGCATGAATGACGCACTGACTGCCTTCCTCCAGGCAGATGCGTACAAGCTGCTGCGTCGACTCCCGATAAAAACGATACATCTCCGGTTCGGTGCTCATAATGTCCAGATACTTCCCATTGTAGCGACTCGGATGGTGCAAATATACTCGAATCCCGCGCTGCTTCAGCTCCCGAATCCGTTCACGAATAAGCGATTCCTGCTGCAAGTCCTCTGTCCGCAAATACAGCTCGATAATTTCCGGCTCATACTGTAAACGATTATCGAGGCTCGCACGGTCCAGACTACTTTTCAAACGTATATTGTTCATCATCCCACTCCTTTTCTCTACTTCCGTTAAAGATATCTATCTCTATTTTAGTACAAATGACGACTAATCTCTCTCCCAGCATATCAGACGATTATTAATAGACGATGAAACGAATCCTGTTGTACCGAATATTCACAACACATAATTACAGACCATGCCTTTTCCGGATAGAGGAAATAACATGATCTGCGATAGAATCGGTATACGTATACGATAACGATGAGGTCGTTATATTCAGAACAAACTATTCATCCTTTCAATCATAATATTCCAATGAATCTCTTCATTCCTTGCCTTATCCAGCTGCCTTATAACGAACCCTGAGCAGCATTAAATGTATCCCCACCTGTCAGGCTACCCGATTCAAAGCCTTTATAAAACCAGCGCTTGCGCTGCTCCGACGTCCCATGCGTAAAGCTGTCTGGCACCACATAGCCACGGGTTCGCTTCTGAATCGTGTCGTCCCCTACGGCACTAGCAGCTGTGAGTGCTTCATCCAGATCGCCCGCTTCCAGCAGATTCTTCCCCTGCTCATAATGCGCCCATACACCTGCATAGTAATCCGCCTGCAATTCTAGCGGCACCTGGTATCTCGTATTAAATTGCTGCTCACTTAGCTGCTGACGATACGGCTCCAGCTTGTCCATCGTGCCAAGCAGATTTTGCACATGATGCCCGACTTCATGCGCAACCACATACGCCATCGCAAAATCACCCGGCGCCTGGAACTGCTGCTTCAGCTCATCATAAAAGCTCAAATCAATATACAGCTTCTCATCCCCTGGACAATAAAAAGGGCCTACCGCCGAGCTTGCCGTCCCACATGCCGATTGCACGCTACCGCTATATATCACAAGCGTCGGATTCTTATACGTCAGCCCTTGCTTCTTGAACACATCACTCCACACATCCTCTGTATCTGCGAGCACCACCGATACAAAGTCCGCCAGCTCCTCTTCCTGCGCCGTCCCCTGATAATTCCCAGCAGTCTGCGTAGTCGTCGACCCTGATCCCAGATCACCCAACAAACTCGCCGGATTCCCACCCAGTAAAACGATAATAATCACGACAATAATCCCACCAATTCCGCCACCAACCAGCGTCTTACCGCCTGCTCCACCACTGCCTCTACGATCCTCTACATTATTACTGCCCCGTCTACCCTGCCATTTCATAATCTAACCCCTCCTGATAATCGCTTATATTTATATTTTGTGCTTGCAGCATTCACTCCAGACTGGGAACATGTCAACGACCTCCGGTTAAGCCCGGATCTTTTGAATGGGGATACCAAGGGCATATCCGGGCTTAAAGGTCGGTCTTTTGACATATTTCCCAGTCTTCCGTTACGTGCATGATACATGTATATGCTTACTTGCTATTAAACCTTTCATAAGCTGCACCGTTTCATATCCATTTGCCTAACCTATTGTACCCGCAATGCTCCCACGGAGAAACGATTTACCAATCACCCTGACGCAAGGCACTGTACTAAATCTAATCCCATTCAAACCACATGCAGAAAAAGCAAGCAGCCACTTTCTATATGCTCGCTTGCTTAGCGACATAGCAAGGTTTGTAGTGAAATCAAATGGTTTAAGGTATTAGCATCAACGCATATAACCTTTGGAGGCGATAGGAATGGGTAGGTACTTACAGGTTGAAGATGGCGTGAACATTTATGTGCAGGATCTGGGCGAAGGGATTCCGGTCATTTTTTTACATGGCTGGCCTGCGAATCAATTGATGTTTGAATATCAATTTTCCAAGTTGCCGATGAACGGGTATCGCTGTATCGGAATTGATTTCCGAGGCTTTGGGAAGTCAGATGCGCCGTGGGAAGGATATACGTATGATCGAATGGCAGATGATGTGCGTGCCGTAATTGACGAACTCGGTCTGGAAAATGCGGTATTAGTCGGCTTCTCGATGGGCGGGGCAGTAGCGATTCGCTATATGGCGCGTCATCAGGGACATGGTATCGCGCAGCTTGCTCTGCTGGGTGCGGCGGCGCCTGTGTTTGTGAAGCGTCCTGACTTTGACTATGGACTGATGACGGCGGATGATCTGACCGCAGACATGATCGAAGCGACGTATGAGGATCGTCCGAAGATGCTCGGTAAGTTTGGACTGCAATTCACTCGTAGCAAGACAAGAGCAGGCATGATGATGTGGCTGGAAACGCTCTGTCTGCAAGCGTCCCACCACGGTACGATCAAGGCAGCGATGGCACTACGCGATGAAGATCTGCGCGGCGATCTGTCTGCAGTCACGGTACCGACTGTCATTTTCCAGGGCATGAAGGATAAGATCTGTGATCCACAATTCGCCCAGCTCCTCAGCGAAGGCATTACCGACGCACGCGTTGTTCCATTTGAGAATAGTGGACATGCGATGATGTTCGATGAAATGGATAAATTCAACAAGGAGCTGCTATTGTTCCTGGATCAGATGGCAGCGAGTAATCAGATTCCGCGTCCAGCGAGTCAGAATATGTAGAAGTATGCTTCTATAATCTATACAAAATCTATGCAGAGGTACAAGATAGGATGATTCGTAGATCATAGATTGACCGTAGTAAATTCATATCATAAAAGTCCGTTTAGGTCTCCGTTCATTTGGACGTGGAGCTGGACGGGCTTTTGTGTATTTCGCTTATAGATTTGGGTTATACTGGAATATATACTGTGAAGTAAATGCCAGCTGACCTAACGGACAAAGGAGGATATTCTTGTATGGATGGAACTACGATGTTGAATGTATTTTTACTACTCGTATTTGTGTTTTTAATGATTATGAATGGATTTAACGCCAAAAAAATGAATCGACTGGAGCAGTTAGTATTTGAAGCTTATCGGGATAGTGATGATCTGAGAGAATATATCCAGCGTGATCTCCAAGCTACATCTCAGATCGAAGCCATCAAGCAGGTACGTATCAAATATGGTCTTTCTATTGAACATGCCAAGTATGTGGTAGATAAATATAAGGGAGTCTAGAGAGCTAAGCTTTGCTGTCCAGTTGTAGACTTTACTTGTACCTATTCCAGTGATAATGACAGATCGGATAATCATCTGGTCATTCTAAATACTAAATCACCTTTGGAGTTGATAACATGACACCCAGACAAAATATATGGATGCTCGTGCGATTGGTAACTGAAGTAGCACTGAGTTATTTTTTATTCATTCAGCAATTCCAGTTTCTAAGCATCTTATTAGTTGTCGCTATAGTTTGTGATCTCATCTTTTGGATCATTCGTAGAACGGGATCTCCGCAATATGATGTACTGACAGGTCACATTTCGTATCTGGTGACACTGGGGGTATGGCTAGTCGTCTTTATAATGTATCAATTACACTGGATAGAAGAAACTCATGCTTTTATGATAGGCTTTTTATTGGCGATTATCGTATTTCCCGTGGTTCAGTTATGCAGAGTTATGATATTTAAGCCTCACTCTAATTGACCCCCTATAACCTTCTAACTGTACCTATTACATAGCCAAATAAGCCCTTCACAAGCATCTAACTTCTCTGCTTGCGAAGGGCTTATTTGTCATATATACAAAGCTCTCTATTCCAACCGAACTCCACACCTATCACTTCTCACTTCTCACTTCTCACTTCTCACTTCTCACTTCTCACTTAAAAATATTATAAAACCTCGACCCATCCGCAAACGTAATCACCATACACGCCACGGTCACAACGATAATCATACCGATAGCGATATAATCACCCTTTTTCAGCGGTCTAGCACGATACCAGGTACGCTTATTGCCTCGTCCGAAGCCGCGTAATTCCATTGCGGTGCTAATCTTTTCGATGCGTTCGACACTGGTCAGGATCAGTGGCAATAAGATCGAGACGATATTTTTAAGCCGTTTGCCGAACTTCTCTTTGCGCGAAATATCAATGCCGCGTGCTTGCGCGGAGAAGGAGATATTTTGGAAGTCCTGCTGGATATCCGGGATATAGCGTAGGGCAATTGCGACCGAATAGGATACTTTGTAGCTGACACCAAGGCGACTGAGTGAAGCAGCGAATTCACTCGGATCGGTCACGAGCAGAAATAGTAGACCGATCGGCACAACCACCGCATACTTGAGCGCTACATTGAACTGGTAAAAGAGCTGCTCCCATGTGAGTGTGTACCAGGCGAACAGATGCACAATATCGTGCCGCGTCCCATATAGCTCCACGCCGTATAGCGGAGAGAACAGAAAGATCGCGATCTGATTGAATACGAAAAAGATCAGAATCAGGTATAGCACAAATGAATAATTGCGAAAAGGCACCCGCGAATTTACGAAAATCACGATCGCAATCACGAACATCGCCAGCAAGCAGCGCGTATCATAAATAATCATTGCCGTCAGTGCCCATAAGATGAAAAACAGCAGCTTACTCGTACCGGTCAGCCGATGAATCGGAGTGTTCTGATTCGTATAGGTTAACATCTTCGTACTCATGAACGACGCAGCCCCCTATCATATGCGATAAAACGGCCGACAAACTCCGCCGGCTCCGCAATACCTGTACGCGTAGCTAGCGTATGCAGTGATGTCTGCTTCAGATTTGCAGCCGCGATGATGTCTGGCTGCACCAGCACACGAGCGGGCGTATCATCTGCGATCTTTTTGCCATCTGCCATGACAATCGCACGCTGCCCGTATTCCATCATCAGGTGCATATCATGTGTAATCAAAATAATCGTCATGCCACGCGCATTAAGCTGGCTCAGGAACTCCATCATCTCGTTATAATGACGGAAGTCTTGTCCCGCAGTCGGCTCGTCCAGAATCATAATCTCCGGTTCCAGTACGAGAATCGAAGCGATCGTGACCCGCTTCTTCTGTCCATAGCTAAGCGCCGAGACCGGCCAGCTACGGAAGGGGTATAATCCGCACACCTTCAGCACCTCATGAACACGCTCCCGAATCGTGTCTTCATCTACGCCACGCGTGCGTAATCCCAGTGCTACTTCATCATATAATAGCGGCTTGGACAGCATATGATTCGGATTTTGCATCACGAAGCCAATCCGATCTGCACGTTCCTTGATCGTATCGCCGCTCAGATCACGTCCATTTAATCGAATGGTTCCTTCACTTGGACGATAGAAGCCACAGATTAGCTTGGAGATCGTGGACTTGCCTGCGCCATTCCGTCCAGCGATGCACACAATCTCGCCTTTCCCAATCTCAAAAGACACATCATGCAGGATCGGTTGTCCCGCTTCATAGCCAAAGGATACATGCTCTACCTCCAGCACAGGCTGCAAAGTGTTTACCGAACCTTCCTCTGCAATACCATCGTACCACTGCTGAAGCGGCTCAATATGCGCTGCAAGCTCAATATGGTCGATATGATCAGGCCGCATAGCAGGTGTGATCGAACAGCCGGCATGCGCTAGCGCATGAAGATATAGCGGTTCCCGAATCCCTGTCGTACGTAGCAGATCTGTACAGAGTAGCTCATCTGGTGTCATATCACCGATAATGCGTCCATCATGAACAACGATGACGCGATCTACTGGACGCTCTAGCATCTCTTCCAACCGATGCTCGATAATCAGGATCGTCTTGCCTGTCTCCCGATGAATCCGGTCGATTAGATCGACAGTAAGCTGTCCGGTATGTGGATCAAGGCTCGCCAGCGGCTCATCGAACAGTAAAATATCCGCTTCGCTCACCAGCACTCCAGCCAGTGTTGTCTTTTGCTTTTGCCCGCCAGATAGGGAGTGTGGCGATGCCTCTAAAAATGCAGCAAAGTCTACGGCTTCCGCCGCATCGAACACACGCCGAATCATCTCTGCCTGTGGAACCGCATCATTTTCAAGCTTGAAGGCAATGTCCTCTGCCACGGTCAGCCCAACAAACTGTCCGTCTGGATCTTGCATAACTGTACCCACTTCATCAGACAGGAGTGCAATGCCCTGCTCACTAACCGCTTGCCCGGCTACACGTAGCTCACCGCTCAGCTCACCTTCATATAGAAAAGGGATCAACCCATTCATACAATGCGCGAGTGTACTTTTACCTGAACCGGAAGGGCCGACGATTAGTACCTTTTCGCCCTCATAAATGGTCAGATTAATATCATGCAGGGTCGGCTCTGCCTGTGCCCGATATTGAAAGCTAAAATTGTGAAATTCAATTACTGGTTTTTTCATGCCTGTCCTGCCTTCCATCTATAAAATCAATGCTAGACGTAACCATGCTCCAACGCAGTGGTTCGCTAGCCTGTCATTCCAACGAAAAAGACCGGTGACACCCACCGGTCCATCGCTTACTGTAACATTCAACTATGACGAGCGGCAAATCAAGATTCCCGGCTCAGGCTACCGCGTTTTGTTCTCGTTTTGGAGTACGCGATTGCCAGTAATGTGCCAATAACCGCTACTGACAAGGTATTGGAGATCGCTGCACCGACACCTTGTACGAATACTTTATTCGCTGGCTCGGAATAGATCAGAATATCGAGCACGGGCGCGACGATCAGCCAGCATACGATATTAGCGGTAAGCTGTGCCAGATTGAAGCGCAGGATTTCCTTACCGCCGAACTCTCCGTCTGCGATGCGGATACGACGAGTCATCAATCCAACGATCAGACCAAATAATGCCGAAGCAATAACCCAGCTAAACCAAGGCGATCCATAAAAAATGGCATCCTTGAGCGTATGTCCAATCAGGCCGATTAATAATCCTGCCCATGGTCCATACAACAGGGCAAATAACGCCAACAACGCATACGTTGTTTCGATATTTGTGTCTGGAATAAAGCTTGGTATCGAAGCAAAACGGCCCAGAATGACAAACAATGCTGAACCAATACCGATCGCTACGATCGTTTTTACGGATAATCCGCTTGATCCTGCCATCCTCTAACCCCTCTTTTCATCGTGAAATTAAACAACTGACAGCAACTACTGCCATTCCTTACGTTCTGTTCGATTATACAATTCAATGTTAGGAAATACTATAGTTTATGCGGCAAATCGCGTAGTTTATGCGTAATAATCATACGTAATTCCAAGGAAAGAACATCGTCCTGCTCCTCAGATTACCAGCTAAGGGATCGACGATCCCCTTCTTCTATCTCAAGCCGCTTCATTTCCTCCAAATTATTCGTCATAAATGAAGGAATATGTATTTCATTTACATATGAAATGACGTACTATTAAGTGATTAAGCTATACGATCTTTAGACCTATAAAATTCATCAAAAATTTAGGTATATAAGTTCTCGTATTGGGTATTATTAACTAAACAAATTGAAGTTAGAGGGAATGAATATGCCTAAAAAGGCTCAAGTTGCTCATCCGTTGTCACTTGCTATGATTCTACTGTTCACAATTGTGTATTATGCATGGATTTGGATATGGAACGATAATGACGCTCTGCGTACGCTAGGTGGTAATTTGCTGTCCGTCGGTGGTGCATTGGTTGCTTGTTACTGGCTGTATATAACGTGGCTAGGAAGCAGCAACAAGCAGCGTCCCTTTTGGATGCTACTGTTACTTGGCTGCACAAGCTACTTTATCGCAGAAGGTGTCTGGTTCGTATATGAAAGTGTATTTCATCTGACGGTTTCATCACCAGGATACCCCGATCTCTTTTACGTGCTACAAGTATTATTTTATGTACTTGCCTTTTGCTACAAATTGCAGCGTGAAAAGGGAAGTCTGTCCATGATTCGTCTAGTGCTGGATATCACCATTCTCATGACGGTGCTTACGACGCTAAGCTGGCACTTCCTTATTCGCTTTATGTTCGAGCTCACGGGCTTTGCTCATATTTCGCCAGAGATCATACTGTCGATTGGTTATGCGATAGGTGATCTGGCTCTACTCGGCGGTGCAGCGAGCCTGTATCTGAACACATCACGCACTCTGTCTAGCAAAGTCGTGCTGCTGCTCTGTCTCGGGCTGGGTGTTCAGGTTGTTGGTGATACGGCATTTCTATATATGGTCACACTGAATGATTACATGTCAGGTAGCTGGTCTGATCCGCTGTTTATTACAGGACTGCTGCTGGTTGGCTATGCCGGATTGACTCATGTGACCGAACAGGATCAACCACTCATGAACAAAATGTCTAACCGTTCCAAAGCTGATGCTCCGCGACTTAATGTTCCGCAACTGGTACTGCCTTATGTAGGCATTGCAGCGCTGTTTTTCTTCATGATCCTTCATGCGGATGGACGCTATATGCTGACGGTAGGTACAGGACTTGCGATTGTGCTTGTGATGATTCGGCAGATCATGGTTATTTTGGAGAATCACCGCCTGACCCGTAAGCTCTATCAGAAAAAAATTGAGCTGGAGAGCAGTGAGAACCGTTACCGTTCGATTATTGAATTTCACCCGGATGCGATTGTGTCCATCGGTGTAGACGGACGGATCGAAGCGGCGAATCCACAAGCCCTGCTCATGCACGGTGTAGAAGAGGAATATCTGATCGGCAAACATGCGATCAATTTCTTTTACGATTCGCAGATTGGCGATATTATGGATCGGATCGAGTTGGTGCTACAGGGACATCCTCAGATTTATGAAACAACGATGCGTAATTGTAAAGGCGATGTATTTCAGGTACGGATGACGAATGTACCGATCATTGTGCGTGGCAAAGTTGTTGGGATCTATGGCATCGCCAAAGATATTACGGAGAACAAGCATCATGAGGAGCAGATTCGTTATCTCGCTTACCACGATCCATTAACCGGACTGCTAAATCGAGCTGCCTTTGAACATTCACTCAGCGAGACCGTTCCGATCGCTCATTCCAATGAAGAGCTCTTTTCCATTCTGTTCATTGATCTGGATCGGTTCAAAAATATTAATGATACGCTAGGTCATGATGTGGGTGATGAGCTACTACGCTCTGTTGCAAGACGCTTACAGCGCTGTGTACGAGATAACGATATGGTCGCACGGCTTGGCGGCGATGAATTCACGCTGCTCATTCGCCATATGAAGGATACGCGCGAGGCATCTGTAGTCGCCCAGCGCATTCTGGACGGCTTGAATCAGCCGCATTATATTAATGGCTATGAGATTATTGCAAGTCCAAGTATCGGAATCGCCATCTATAACGGTGGTGACGAATCACCGATTAGCCTGATGAAAAAAGCCGATATTGCTATGTATCAGGTGAAAAAGAATGGCAAGGGGCACTACCGATTCTACAATGACAATGACCTCGTATATTCCAAGAAGCTGATGCTTGAAAAGGAACTGAGTCAAGCGCTATACCGCAACGAGCTTACACTTCATTATCAGCCGCAGGTTGACGCCCTGCATGGGCGAGTGATCGGTGTGGAAGCACTGATTCGCTGGGAGCATGCTACACTGGGTACCATTATGCCGGGCGAATTCATTCCGATTGCTGAAGAAACCGGGCTGATGTTGTCGATTGGCGAGTGGGTATTAGAGCAAGCCTGTGAACAAGCCAGAGAGTGGCAGGATCAAGGACATATGATCAAGATTGGCATTAATCTATCGGCTCAGCAATTCGAGCAGGAGAGCTTTGTCGGCACTGTCGCGCGTATTCTGGAGCAGAGCGGAGTCGATCCCGCCTATATTGATCTGGAAATCACGGAATCTATCGCCATGACTCATATTAGCAATGTCATCCATAAGCTCAATGCACTCAAGGAACTTGGTGTAACCATCTCTATTGATGATTTTGGCACGGGCTATTCGTCGCTCGCCTACCTGGAAAACTTCCCAGTCGATAAACTGAAAATTGCCCGCGAATTCACCAGCCGCATCGGCAGCAGTCAGGCGAATCATATGATTATTAGCTCGATCGTTAGTCTGGCACGTAGTCTGAATATGAATGTGATTGCCGAAGGCGTGGAAAATCATGAACAAGCGTCGATTTTACAGCAGATTCGCTGTCATGAGATGCAGGGCTATCTGTTCAGCAAGCCGATCACTGCAGAAGAACTTGGCAAGCTGCTAATCATGCCGCCTTTTGCCGTTAATTTTAGCGGGGAAGCGGTGGTGGATGAGATAGATATAGATACAGCTTGAAGTCGATAAAGCGATGACGGTCAGGCTAAATAGTCTATTTTCCAATACAATCTTTTGTCCAAATCAAACCAGTGATTCCGGTAATATCGAACTCATTACGATATCAAGCAATACAACGAAGTCAGCCACATGAAAAACACGACCACTCTCATTTACAGATTGCTTTACAGCAACGGATCATCGCTGTAATTCACATCCGAACAAGAAGTGCTCGTGTTTTTGTTATGTCGTAGACCATACTTAGGTTTACTGTATATAGCTTATGTTGTAGCCGCTAGGACGCTGCTCATCGCGCTTTCTCCGCTACAATGGTAAACGTCTTTGGAATACCTTTATCGAACACGTCAGACGATTGATTCGGCAGTTCTTCCAGCGTTTTAATGATAAGTCCTGTATTCGCGATCGACGTGATGATCTCGCCCAGTGTCCAGTTACGCAGGTACACCTTTTGCTTGGCTTCTTCCATCTGACCGGATTCGGCATATTTGGAGTACGAGACTTCCTTTTCCACTAAAGTCGTATCAAAATAATCCCCGTCCACCTTATGCTTGCGAATCTTCGCCGTCGTACCACGCGAGGAGATCAGCTTGGTCGAGATCGGGTGAAAATCCTGCAACACAAGTCTGCCGCCCGGCTGCAGCAGTCTAGCGACTACTTCTAGTAGCGGATGCAGATCGGTAAAATAGTGCAAAATACCAAACTCCATAAAGACGATATCGTAGCTGTTATTCAGCGTGTGCGGTAATTCCAGTACATCGGACACGATGTATTGAAGTGGCACGCCAGCCGCCGCAGCCAACTCCAGCGCATACTGTTCATTTTCTGGTGAGAAGTCTGCCACCGTTAGCTCCGCGCCTAGCAGAGCCAGGGCAACTGCTTTATTGCCGTTCGAGCCCATCAGATTGATGATGCGCTGTCCGTTCAGATTCTCGCCCATATGACGCAGCGCTCCGCTGACTCTTTTAGCAGGATCAGCGACGATCTTAGCAGCCGCTTCTTGCGGCGTACCGAACCGATTCAGCCAGGATTGATAGGTGCTGCCGTTCCAGGCAGATTTATTTTGATCAGATGATTGCATATTGAATGAGCCTCCATTGTGCGTTCAAAATCAGACGATGTGATACGTAGACATTGTGGTCGTAGATGATGCACGTGTACACCGAGTTCGTACGATTGTCTACGCGTTTTGCCCATTCATTGTACCATAATCCGGTTTGAACATTGCGCTCCTGTACAAATTGTGTTACCTTCAAGAAAAGTTAGTTTATCCATTATACAAAGTTTTTGAAGTGTATATTTGTAAGCGCTTTACATGAGTGTATTGTGTCGTTGTGTGCCGTTATTGTTTGCTTGTGATTTAACCTGTTACGGTTCCTGCATCCCAATTTGATACCCTTGGAGGTCAATAAGATGGTCATTCAAAATCCTGTGTTACGCGGCTTCAACCCTGATCCGAGTATTTGTCGTGCGGGTGAGGACTATTACATCGCTACATCTACTTTTGAATGGTTCCCTGGTGTACAGCTTCATCATTCACGTGATCTGGTGAACTGGCATCTGGTACATCGTCCACTGAATCGTCTATCTCAGCTTGATATGAAAGGCAATCCGAACTCGGGCGGAATCTGGGCACCTGATCTGAGCTATCATGACGGCAAGTTCTGGCTCGTCTATACTGATGTGAAAGTCGTTAGCGGCATCTGGAAGGATTGCCTGAACTATCTGGTTACCTGCGACACGATTGATGGCGAATGGTCAGAGCCGATCTTACTCAATGGTGTCGGCTTCGATGCGTCGCTATTCCATGATGAAGATGGACGTAAATATCTACTCAATATGTACTGGGATCAACGTATGTATCATCATCCGTTTTACGGGATTTCGTTACAAGAATACGATCATGAACAGCAGAAGCTGATCGGTGAACCACAGATCATTTACAAAGGTACCGATCTACGTTATACCGAAGGTCCTCACCTGTACCGTGTCGATGATTATTACTATCTGTTCGTGGCTGAAGGCGGTACGACCTATCAGCATGCGGAGACGGTCGCACGTTCGCGCGATCTGTTCGGTCCGTATGAGACGCAGCCAGATTATCCAATGTTGAGTGCATGGCAAGACCCACGTCATCCGCTGCAAAAATGCGGTCATGCGTCCCTGCTACTCACGCATACGAATGAGTGGTATCTCGCGCATCTGACCGGACGACCGCTTCCGAATGACACCTTGCCGATTCTGGATAATCGCGGCTACTGTCCACTCGGACGTGAAACGGCCTTGCAACAGATCGAATGGGTGGATGGATGGCCAATGGTCGTGGGTGGCAAGCAGGGCAAGGTCGAAGTACCTGCACCGCAAATGGAGCCGGTCGTGTGGGAGCAGGATTACCCGGAACACGATGACTTTGACAGCACCGAACTGAACATTAACTTCCAAACGTTACGTATTCCACTCACCAAAGATATTGCCTGTCTGGAAAGTCGCCCGGGCTACTTACGCCTGTACGGACGCGAATCGCTCAGCTCACTGTTTACCCAAGCGTATGTCGCACGCCGCTGGCAAGCATTCTCATTCGATGCCGCAACCGCTGTGGACTTCCGACCAGATACATTCCAACAGGGCGCCGGACTTACCTGCTACTACAACACGGAAAATTGGTCGACCCTACAAGTAACCTGGCACGAAAAATACGGACGTGTACTCGATATGCTCATCTGCGATAATGGCACCTTCAGCCAGCCTTTTGGACGCAAGCCAATTCCGGTGCCAGAGGATGCGGAGCTGGTACATATCAAGGTCGAAGTGCGCGTACAGCAATATCACTATAGCTATTCCTTTGACGGCAAGCACTGGCATACTGTTCCGGTTGAGCTGGAATGCTACAAGCTATCAGACGATTATGTACAGGGCGGCGGCTTCTTTACAGGAGCATTTGTCGGCATGAACTGTATTGATATGGGCGGCAGACGTCGACATGCGGACTTTGATTATTTTATGTACAAAGAACTGGAAGGTTAAGTCGTAGGCAGGCTTAGGGTATAATGGGAGGAACAAGCTTCGTTCGATCTAAGGCTCGCTTCGGAGGGTTCAATAGATGCACGTCTCCATGTCTGCATATATCCTGAACGATGGAGCATTCCAATCAGCTACGGATCGAAGCCTATACGCTCTACACTACATCATAGCGATGAACGCAAATTTCATGAATACAGTGTAGGCAGATGCGTAATCGCGGAGCAGAAAGGACAGGATTCCTATGCCACATCACCCTAAGTCCAAGTCAAAGCTACACCATCCACGTCTGGAATCGGAACTACCAGACCAGGTAAGGCAGCCTAATCCGAAACAAGATGCGGTATCGCTAGACGATTCCAAGCATGAGAATGCTACCGACTTGCAAGTATCGGCGTCCAAACGATCACCAGATAGCCCCTGCTTTTGCGGGAGTGGACGTCCACTCAAGAAATGTCATCCCCGTTCGGCAGCGAATAGCCGGGCGATGCATATGACTGCTCTATACGAGCAGGTCGATACCGTAATCGAAGATTATCATGCTCATAGTACCAAGCATCCCCCCTGTGCAGCAGGCTGTAGTAGCTGCTGCTCCGATTATTTTCCGGTATCACAGGTGGAGTTCGAGTTATTGCTTACGTATATGGAGCATAGCTGGAGCAAGGCAGATATCGAAGCCGCCTTTCAGCAAGCCGAGGTGAATCTGGAGCGTTTCCGTCAGGATAATGAACCGATGTACGAAGCGCTGGTGAACCGAACCAACCGTAAGCAGGAGCTGGATTCGATTCGCCGCCATGCCGGACGTAATAGCTTCGCCTGTCCACTACTCGACCCGGAAAAAGGAATCTGCCGCGTGTATCCGGTACGTCCGTTCATTTGCCGAACACATGGCAGCTCTCATACCTTTTACGGAGCATGGCGAGAACGCTTCACGTCGGAGCGCGTATGCGAGCACATCCCAAGCAGTCGTGCTCACCGCCGGATCACGCCGAATATTGCGGATTACTGGCAACCGTACGAACAGCTTGCCGATGTGTATGTAGGTGCTCAGCATCAGCCGCTGCGGCAGTATCCGATCTTTTACTGGCTCGTATTGTACAAACGTCATGGTGGTGGTGCGACCACGAAGATTGGTAATCGGGATAACTTTGATCTGTCGCTGGAACAGCATAATGCGAATATGGCTGCACATGGAACAGACCGCTCCTGAGGGGAGACGGTCTGTTTTTTGTATAGAGTTAGATGAGTAGTTGAGTTGAGCTTCAAGAGTTAGATTTAGCGTTTGAATTGAGATTGATACTAAGATTGAGCGCTTAGATTAACGTGTCAGTGATACAGCAGACATACACCTTTCATCTATCTCCGTTCATATTTCATAAGAATCCATGAACTACCACACAGTACACGTCATCCAGAACGCCACGATATATCCCTGTAGATCGCTCGATTACTAATTCCCCGGTACATACACTACAAAAGACGAATGCCCTCTTCTTATTCCTCCACATGAAGCGGTACGATCTGACGTCGCTCTACAGGTGAAGTGAGCACAACGGATGTGTTCACATAGCTGTACACCATCAGCCGATCCACCAGCTGGCGCAAGCCCTCCATCCCACCTACCGCTGCCTTGATGATATAACCGATCTCGCCTGTAACCCGGTGGCACTCAATCACATCCTGCTCCTGTGCAATCATCTTCTCCCACTCCATCGCGGATACCTTCAGATCACTGATCTGGATCATTAGCAAAATACTCCGCCCTACTGCCGCAGGCGATACAATCGCGGTGAACCCTTCGATCACACCCTTTTCCTGCAGTCGATGCAGACGTTCCGTTACGCTCGGACGACTGAGCGATAACTGCTTGGACAGCTCACTAATCGTCATCCGTGCGTCTTGCTGAAGCAGGCTTAATAGCTTGGCATCAATAGCATCCATATGTCACTCTCCATGTTATTATTTTCTATTTTGCATATGTGTAAGTAGATTATCGTTCATTTTGCATAGATATGAGTGGTATAAGCTCTGTTTTTACATCGAATTTTACTTTTTTGCATTATATCATGGTAATAAGCCACATTCATACGTGAATCTGTATAAACATTCACTTTGAAATAGAAAGGAATTGATTACATATGAATTCATTTGCTCCAAAGCGTCTATTTGCGATCTTACTCGGCTGTATGCTCGTTAGTGTCGGGTTGCTGTTGTTGCGCCATTCGCAGGTCGTTACAGGAGGTACGGCGGGACTCGCTCTCAGTCTGAGCTACTTGCTACAACTGCCGTTTGCAGCGTTATTTTTCGTGATTAATATTCCGTTTTATGTATTTTCATTTGTACGAATGGGATGGAGCTTCACCCTCTCTACAATGATATCTGTGGGTATCGTATCGCTGATGAGTTCGCTCGGTTCGCTCATTCCAGCCTTTGAGATGCCTGTGATTGCTGGAACCGTGCTGGGTAGCATCTTATGTGGCTTCGGGCTGTCTACGCTGTTCATGAACCGCGCTTCGCTGGGTGGCGTCAACATTGTCGCAATCTTCCTGCAACAACGACTGGGCTGGAATCCAGGGATTGTGAACTTTGTCTTTGATTCGCTGGTGGTCTGCATTGGGTTCTACTCGGTCGGCTGGTATGAGGCGATTCTGTCTGTATTGTCGGTCGTTATTGTGTCGGGTATTATCAGCTACTTCAAGCAGCGGATTGCTCGTGGTAACCAGCGTGTTGTGGCTACTTCGGCTACTGGGAAGACGGCGGTTACTTAAAAGTGAAGGTAGGTTAAGGTACGGATATTTTGCTTTGCAAAAATCCCTTTTTCATTTTAGCTCGTGCTAGAAATTCGCTAGCACTGGTACGGATACTTTGCTTTGCGAAAATCCCTTTTTCATTTCAGCTTGTGTTAGAAGATCACTAGCACTGGTATGGATACTTTACTCTGTAAAAATCCTTCTCCTGGTTCATCTCATAGCAGGAGTCCGCTCATACAGGTTCAGGTCAGGTAGAGTGAGTCTGTCCGTGGTATACTGCTTAGATAGATTCTCCAATCTGAATTAGCAGGAAAGGATTCTGATCGTATGCTCGAAGCGTTACTTCTTGTTGCTGTCGGTATGCTCGCGTCCATTTGCGGGGCGGTGGCAGGACTTGGCGGCGGCTTTATTATTGTGCCTGTACTGGCATTTCTGTATACCATTCCGGTAGCTAGTATCTCCGGTACGTCAATGGCGGTGCTGTTCGTCAGTGCCATTTCCAGTACGATCGCGTATGCACGTCAGCGTCGGATTGATTACCGCAGTGGACTGGCTTTCTCAGTCGCAATGATTCCCGGTTCTGTTCTCGGAGCATTAACGACAACGGTTGTCGGCAGCCGTACATTCTTCGTTGCGCTAGGCATCTTCCTTATGCTGATGGCGATTATGATTAACTTCAAGCCCACATCCAGTCGCGGCGGATGGCTGCGCCCGAATGCAAGTCATCGGCTGATTGATCAGAGCGGACAGGTGTATGAGTATTCATTTAATATGTGGTTCGGCTGTATCGTTGCGCTATTCGTCGGCTTCCTGTCGAGCCTGTTCGGGATCGGCGGCGGTTCGGTTATGGTACCGACAATGATTCTGTTCCTCGCGTTTCCACCGCATATTGCAACCGCAACGTCGATGTTCTCGATTCTGCTGTCGTCGTTTGTTGGTACGATCTCGCATGTGAGTCTGGGGCATGTAATGTGGGATAAGTTCATCTGGCTCGCGATCGGCGCACTGGTTGGTGGACAGATCGGTGCTCGCATTGCGTCGAAGATTCCGGCTAAGGCTGTGGTTCGTGTGCTGGCGGTGTGTTTATTTATAGTGGCGGTGCGGATGTTGTTTAAGGGGTAAGGGTTGCTGGGGGAAGGTGCTGGCAAGTGATAGGATCATTTGAAAAAGAAGACACTACAGGCGAGGAGACGCTCGGTGTAGTGTCTTTTTGTTATGTAGTATGGTTGATTGAATTGTAGCGTATGACATGCGCGATATAGTTCGAGAAAGCTTGCTGTATATGGAATCTTTAATCTTGAACCATTCATAAAAGATAACGTTCTCTATTACACGCGCAGCTCATACAGAAAAAGGGGCATACAGGAATAGGCGCATACTATAATACGTCAACGCTAGAAGTGCCATGATGAGTAAAACCGCTACAATATTCGTAACTAGCGATTCACGGTTAACCTTCTTACCAAGCAATCCTCCTAATGAAGTGACAATTAAGATAAAAGATAACACGCCTACCGTTGCTACATAAAAATGTCCGCCCCAACTCAGATGGGTTTGGAAGTAGTTGGTATCCCTGAGAATAACGGATACATTAGAGCCACAGTTTAATAAAACAGCTAGGAACCAAATGATTCGAATCAAGGTAATCATGACATGACCTCTTATTATTTTAGTGGTTGAGTGCTTGGATTAACATCCATTGTTTAGCTTCTTCTTGCTTAAGCCAAATCGGTTCTTCTTCAGTTCCTATGTTTATACTATTAATTAATGTAGCATCATCCTCGATGCCTATCATTCCAGTTAGGTCTGCTCCATGTAGTAATACCTCGTCAAATACACTTGCTGCAATATTAGCAGCAATCAATTTTCCCCCTTGCAAATCTGCTTCACAAAAAAAAGCGCCTCGCAAATCAGCTTGCGTAAAATCAGCATTTCTGAAATTAGTATACATACAATCTGCATTCAATAGGGTCGCTTTCTGCAATACAGCATTCGAAAAATCTGCATGTAATAAATCTGCTTTGATGAATGAACTACCTGTAAGATCACAACCTTTAAACTGAGCTGAAAACAACCAGCTACTATCAAAGTGAACATCACACAGCCGCATACCGTTAAAAATACAGGCGATTAAATACGAATCACTCAGACACTGACCTGCTAATGGTAAGTCAAATAGCGTGAGATCAAGTTCATCTTCAATCCACCGTTCTCCCTTATCACCAGCAGTCGAGTTCCATAATTGGTTTAGCTTTATTTTATGTAATAATTGCTCTTTCATGTGTAATCCCTCCTGAGCCTAGTAGAGATACCAAATAACTCTAAAGTGTTCACTTCCCAGGACTGTAGTGCTTGATTAACTTTGATTCAATATCTTTCGGAACCGTATAATCTTTAAAGTTCAGTGATACTAAATCAATTATCGCCTGATCCATCGTAAACCAAGATTCACTTGAATAATCACCCATATCATCATTAAACTTTAAAATACCAATGCCATAATTCCTTTCACCCCATAGTGCCCATTTCATCGAAGAGGGCAGCCACACGACTACATTAGAATGAATCGACATAGAATCCGCTGGGCTGTCCGTTGGGCTTTGCTGAAGATTATCCCAATATTCGGCGGCGGTCGTTTCCTTATTAAATATGCACCAATTATAGTAAGAAAATTCTTTATAATAATAATTTACAGGATGCGGATCTAAAACTGCCGTAATGATATGAGATTCATCAAAGATATTAGTAAGATGTTCCAGCTCACTCCAAAAGGAATAGCTCATCAAATGATCAAAATCAAGTACGACTGTGTTACGAAAGGACGATTTGAATACTTGATCCGGTAGACATTTCTCTTCATAAAACACGTTTGAGATCAATCGTGACACTTCTTCAAATTCGCCTTTTTCTTTGATTATTTTGTTCAATCGTCACCCTCCAATCTCATTTAGACTTTCGATACTCAAAGAAAAACTGATTACTTTATTTGTTACACGAAATAAGTTCGGTTTAAGATTCTATGATGACAGTGACCTGTTTCTGTTTCCATTTTATATATAAATCAGTTTGGTATTACACCATATCGAAATCTTCTGGTAGTTTATCTAAATCGAAATCTTCTGGTAGTTTATCTAATGGTTGCTTTAAAATACTTACATCTGGCTGATGGTATACAAACAAAGTTAGTTCTTGAATATATTTTTTACGTTGATCTAATACCACTCCAAAACGCTTTAAGTGACGAATGACTTCTCTATTTACCGGGTGTTCAAAGAACCCTTTCATAAATATCTCCTGATTGCTCATAGTTGCATCTCCCACGCATATTATTAAAGTAACCCCATCTAAAATGAACATGCCTTAGATGGGGCCATTTTTCAAAACAAATTCGGTTTACGATTCTACATTTATGATGACTTGCTTGTTCTGCCATTGGATACAGAGGCTACATCCATCTGGAGTTATGATGAATTCTGGAGATATCTCATCTAACTTTTGCTTTAGAATGCTTACATCTGGCTGATGGTATACGAACAGTGTTAGTTCTTGAATATATTTTTTACGGTGATCTAATACCACTCCAAAACGCTTTAAATGACGAATGACTTCTCTATTTACCGGGTGTTCAAATGAACCTCTTTCCCTCTCAAGTTTCGTAGGATATTGTGTATCTAATATCATACCGACACCGTCATAATCAGTCTCTACACTCCACATCATCTCAACAAATTCTATAATCATCGTTTCCAATGTACCTTGATTCATGCGGTTTTGAGCATCTTCATATGGAGAGTAAACCATCCATTCAAAATCTTCTGGTCCAATTTCATCAACAATCAAACCAGGAATACGTTCCTTAAACTGCATAAAAAGCCATTTTTCCTTTAAGGTTTTTTTATCACTGGACATGATACTGCCCTCCTATTTTAGAAGCGATTTGCCTCATCAATATATCATCAACTTCCTCATATTTCCCCGCCCTATACAATGCGACAATATCAGGATCATTTCTTAGTTTCTTCTCTGTTTCTTGAAATATGCGCGGAAGATCAGGGAGTGATACTTTCCAAGCATCTGCTTTGCGTTTCATACTCATGGTTTTACCATTAGGTGTAACAGCCCTAATCTCAGCCATATCATATTGGATAGCAGTATCAATGTCTTGAAAACTGAATGTTCGGTTCTTAGGATGATTATGAGTAAATATTTTATTCTCTGCTATATTCTTATAGGGGCTTAAATCAATAGAATTTTCTGTTCCTTTAATTCGTTCCCCTACTTTTTTACCGGTACTATCAAAAAACTGTCCATATTCTATTTTTTTATGGCGTATAGCAGATTCTACTTTAGCTATAATGGATGCAACAACACCAAAAGTGATACCTCCTCCGCCTCCACCTTTGTTACCTCCTTTAGGTGAAGGTATACCACCCCCATACGGAGTTTCACGACTAGGTTTTTGAGGAGAATGACCATCTGGATCAACCATATTAAGAGGATCATTTTCCACATACGTATACAGATTCAAACTTAGTGGATTATTGATTTGCCCCTCAACCGTATCCTCCTGAATAAACCGTCCCATACTCGGATCATAGTATCGTTTATCCAAATGATACAGCCCAGTCTCCTCATCCAGATACTCTCCCGCATACTTGAACGGATTCTGGATCTGCTCCTTCTGCGCGGTAATATTACCAAACTCGTCGTAATCATAGGTGTTCACGATATTCCCTTGCGCGTCCAGGATGCTCTTCACATCGCCGTGTCCGTTATAGACGTAATAATAGACCGTATTGCTGTCTTTACCAATCTCCCTCTTCAGTAGCACACGGTCACTCCGAATATATTCCGCATAGACCGGATCGCTTGGCTTGGTGACATAGGGATTGCTACTATCTGCGACGTAGTTCGTCGTTTCTTCAAAGATCACCTTATTATTCGTATCTGCAATCGCATGTTGTACTTTTTGTACTCTATTCACACCATTTTTTAATTCCACTACTTTTTTCTCATACCGACTACCATCTGGCAAATAGCGAAAGTCTACTTTAAGCTCGCTTTTGCTGGTTTTTCCTTGATCGGTTTCGGTACGAACAATACTCGATTGACGCAACTGGTTTTGCGCATCATAGCGGTTGGTCGTCTCACTCACATCTTCTTGAATCGAAGGGCGATCCTCGGTTTGAATAAGGCGATTCCCTCTCAAGTCATACGTATAGGTTACAGACTCTCCTGTTGATGTTTGGAAGCCTGTGATTCGATTCAGTGCATCATACGTGTAGTACTGAGATTGCACTAGCTTCTTACTGTTATGAGTCTCTTCCAGCTGAATAATATTACCGTTGTTATCATACTTATAGTAAGACTGTGAAATCAGTTGCTGGTCTAATTGAGTTACCGAAGAATACAAGCGATTGAACTCGATATAGTTATTTTGAGTTTTTAGTACTTGTCCATTCGCCATAGCTGGATACGTAATCGTAGCTACTTGACCTTGTGGTTCATACGTATATTGAATATTTTGTTCGCTACCATTATTGGAGATACCCATACGGGTAAGTTGTCCCTTGGTATCATACGTATACTGTTGCAAACTTCCCTGGACTCGCACGTCGCTACTCTGAAAAGACGTCTGACGAGACGCAACTTGTCCTAACCTGTTATAGGAGGTATCAATGTTTCCACCATATAATGGATCGCTTGTGCCATCTAGCGTATACCCTTTCTCCTGAGTCATGCGTCCCAGCAGATCGACTCGAATCTGCTGTTCCACGCTTCGAGAAGAACCTTCGTCTCGTCGTATTTGCCGAGTTTGTATATCTCCTTTTCCGTACGTATATCGGTAACTTAGAGATGGAGATAATGCGGAAGTATCGGATGTACCTGGTTTGAGAATATGGCTTGTTACTTGTCCCCATTCGTCGTACGTATACTCACTCGATGTACCTTTACGATCCACTGCAATTTTTAAGCGTCCCATCGGATCATATTGATTCTGTGTACTAACATTTGATGGATCGGTTTTACTAAGAAGCTTGGACGTTTCATTGAAGTCTTTGTTAAAAATGACAGCTGTATTCGTCGCATCTTGAATACTCGCTTGGATGAGTTGATTGTTGCCATCATAGGCATAAGTTGTCGTCTGATTCAGCGCATTGAGCAATTGAACCGGACGGTTGAGCTTATCGTAGGTATAGCTTTGTGTAACACCTGCCCGGTTGCGTGGATGCTGCGCGTTTCCAGTCGCATTAGGATCCGTATACGTTAACACATTGCCTGCAATATCGTAGGTGTACACTTCGCTTATCGGTAGGCTACGATCCGAAGCACCCTTATAAGCGATATTCTTGGTAAGATTACCCCACTGGTCATATTGTTGATCAACGGCATTGACTACCTTTCCGTCAGCCGTCTGAAAAGTAAGTTGCTTTTTGAATTGCGCAGTAAGGTTCTGAATTTTAACTTTATTTCCTGTAGCATCGGTTGTTAAAGTCGGCTGATCCCACGTATCATACGCAATCACCGCATTATTAATCGGCCCTTCGATCAACTGCATTCCCGAACTCGTTGTGCCCTGATACACGGCAGTCGCTTGTTTAACCGGACGTAGTCTAGCATCTGTGTTGTAGCGAATCACTTTGGTAGTCGGTAGCGCCGGATTGGTGCGGTCTATCGTGGAATCGGTCAGCGTCATGCCGAATCCGTCATAGGTCGCGATATGTTCATTCAGATTGACCTGCTTGCCGTTCGACTTTTGGCTTGTCTCCTGATAGGTATTGACGATCAGTCCTGCAACAACGGGACTGCCATCCTGACGATCCACGTAACCATTTTCATACTGGTAGCGATCCGCTACGTTGTACACTTCGCCATCGGTGTTCGTAAGTTTCGGCTTTTGCACGCGCAGTACACGATCCAGTGCATCATACGTGTAGCCTGTCTTCTGCCCTTCACCGTTCGTTTCTTCGAGTAGTAGACTTGTACGCGGGTCATAGCGGAAGCTCTGCGTATTTTGCAGCTGCGTACCACTGCTAGCCGAACGGAAGTAGGTACTCACTGCGGATGGTAATACATAGCCAGTATCTGCTCCATAGTCGGTAACGGTACGAGCTTTGATACCCGGACGTACGGGATGCTCGGTGATGGTCTGGCTTACTGCACCGCTCGCGGTCTTCGTATAGGTGGTATTGCTCTCCTGACCTAATGGATCGCGCACAACACTGATTCGTCCATCTGACGTATACGCATAGGTATTCGTTAACTGCGTGCTGTCATTTTGATACACGGATTCGGTCTGCACCTGATTGTACTTTGGTTCATACGTATAGAAGGTTGAACGCTTCTGCTTGATATCCGCATTCGCTAGTTGATCCGCAGTCAGAGGCGCTGTCGTCTGAATCAGATTACCAATCGTATCGTATTTTTGTTCCGTATAGCGTGTGATTTGTCCACTTGGATCAATGAGAACTTCCTTGCTGCGTACGGGATTGAATTTGAAATTCGTATCATACGCTTCAAACGTCGTTAGGCTGGACTGCCCATCCGCCCCATAGCGAAGCATATCCTGCTTCTGACCTTTGTAGTTAAATCGGTTCACCGTGCGGAAGGTCTGTGTACCTTGCTCCATCGTTAGAGCTTGCTGCTCATACGTATAGCCAGTTGGCATATTTTCTTGACTTGTTGCCTGCGGGAAGCCTGTGTAATCTCCGCTATACGTATATTGAATCTGGTTAACGAGATTGGTTCGCTTAGAGCCGTCTTGTTTTTGCGGCTCATCTGCACGCTGGGATACAACATACTCTTGCTGTAATCCATCTCGCCCCATATTATGAACAGCTCTTGTGTAGTCATAGTAGGTTTGTGAGCGTGGATATTCGATCTCGCTCAGTGGGAAAGCAGCCATGGCGCCTACGCCTTCCTGCGTATTCCAACTACGGCTCGTATAACTGAATTCCGCACGTGCACGATCCATATAGTTGAATTTGGTCGTCCATAGGTATTGACGATTGCCGCTGGCGTCATCATTCACATATGAAAGTGTACGTAGTGCAGGATTGACATCCTGAATATAGTCGTTACGTTCTCTCATCGTATCGCCGCGGTCACGAGCCGTCCATTTTTGTGGCTGGGACTTCATGACGACTTCGGATTTCTTTTGTCCATCTGGTGTGATGGAATACACGATTACTGCATTCTCTGTCTCCCCACGCTGATACTCAATGCGGAGCTTGCGATTAGTGGTATCGGTAATCTGAATATATTGGAGTGGCTTGCCACCATATTCGTAAGTAAGTTTATTTTGAAAACGATCGACAACCCCAATCAATTGCCCTTGATCGTTAAAATACTCTAGTTTTTTGTTCGGGTACTCCATATAATACGCGGCACTCGTCTGGCCATTGCTAAAGCTTCCCCCGCGCATGAAGCGAGTCAACGTGTTAGGAGGATTGACCAAATTGGTCGCAGATGAGCCAAACTTTACCTGATATGATGCACCCTGTCCATCGTGGTAATAGTAATAGGTTTCTTGTCCGTACTTTGGACGTTCGATTTGTAGAGATGGAAGCTGGAATGACCAGCCGTTACCCAGTTGGAAGGTATCGAACAAATAGTTCGTCGTTGACCATTCCGTTCTGGCAATATTTTTGTATTTGAAGCTTGCTGTTCCATTACGATATTCAATGACAGGTATAGGCGCATTCGCTTCTAAGAAGCTCGTTGCTTGATTCGACTGATACATGAGCCCAAGATTCATATCGAGCCCATCTCGCCCTGGATAATGCAGAGCGTTAAACTTCCAGGTTAATGCACCTGTCGCTGGATCAATAGATTCACTAGTCTTTTGGCGGTCTGCATATTGTTCTTTGGCAATCTGATTGATTTGAAGCGGCGCGATCAGCTTCAGGTAGCTGTCGATGTTTCTTTGGAAGTTATTAAGTGTCGCTTCCTCTCCTGGTGTAACCGACATGATTGAAGCGGAGAGGTCAGTATCTAGTTGATATGTATCTTCCTCTGCGGTATCTGGTTCTGTTGCTGGTGGAAATGAAGGGAATACATTCTTGTCTTGTAAGGTGTCTCCTGGAAATAACCCATAGACATTTTGACTTACTGAATGGGTATTAGCTAAGCGGAGTCCACTTTGTGGCAACCATTCTTGCCAGGATAGACCACTTTTCTTTTTCTTTTGCCAAATTTCTAGTGGATGAATCGCTTGTTGTGAAGCTAGTAGATGAAGCTGATACCGATCATACGCGCCTGCACCAGCTAGCATAAGCTCGCCGACATCTTTATCTGATAACAGGAACTCAGGTACAAATGGTACGGGTAGCCGATCTTCTTGTTCAATAAGACTAGAGGATTCTAGAGAAGCTTCTGATGATTCTTCGGTCAAGCTTTGAATTCCAAAGCCTGCTGATAGATTATCTGCTAATGTATAGGCATCATCTGTTACAGAAGGTTCTTCCCACTCTACAATCTGTGGTGGATCGAGTATGGGTTCTTGATTATTTTCAGGGTCTAGTGTAACTCCCGGTGGCAAAATGGCGTCGCTATTCCAAGCTTGATTCTCAGCTATAGCTCCGTAAGAAGTTGATGAAAAACTAAAGTTAGACGAAGTGAATAATAAAAGAATAGATAGGAAGCCAATGATATGGCTCCTGACTCGCTTATATTTCATGTAGATACTACCCCTTTGATATCCGATGTCGAATTGGTTTATTTGGAAGCCTTGGCTGTAGTCAATGAAACCGTAGTACGTTTAATGAGATTGCCATTTTTATCATAGACATATGTGATTTTGTACGTAGGCGCTGTGATCGACAATAATCGTCCACTTGCATCATACTGATAGCTTCGCGTTGCTGCTGCATCAGCATGAGAAGCAACCATAAACATCATGAGAAACAATACGATGCATCCTGCTTTTCTCCATCTTGTATTCAATATTCTTCCCTCCCTTCCCCAAATAATAGAAGCATATGTTTATAACCGAGTCAGTTAGCAAATAACACAACTCATTCGGCTATGCATCCGATTATATCCACATCCATCTTTATCCACAAAAGTTTTTTTAATGAAAATATGAAAAATGGAACAATTGATTCCATATAACTATATATTTGCACACGTATGTAAGGAGGAAATGAATCTTTGGTCGTTTGTTAAATAACTAAAGATCAGATATAAACTTCCATTTTCTGATCTGTGTTGCATACTCAACTATACTTGCATATATAAAAAATAACGGTGATCTCACAACCACAAATTGCGAGATCGCCGTTATTGCACTAGGCTATATTGTCATTTTTTCCGAATGTTAGATTATAGACTTGTTGCAACTGCCTTGAATAATCTATTTGCTCCTTCACCCTGCATCACCCGCGAGCGAAGCCCTACCCATCTCCCCATACACCTGCACACGATTACGTCCTGATCTTTTCGAAGCGTATAGCGCCTGATCCGCCTGTCTTACCAGCTGTGGAATGGCGATTTCGCGTTGACCTGGCGGTACATACACGGAGCTTACGCCGAAGCTGGATGTGATGCACAAGCGTTCTCGATCTACAGAAATTTCGCCGCTCTCGATATGTCGGCGCAGCTTCTCGGCCAGGTCACATGCTGCATCCAGATCGTTTTCAGGTAGGCAGAGAATGAACTCATCTCCTCCATATCGACCAGCGAGCATACGTTGATCTATGAATTCACGCACGGCTTCGGACAGATACAGTAGAGCTGCATCGCCGGCTTCGTGTCCGAATGTATCATTCACTCGCTTGAACTCGTCAATATCGAACATGATGACCGAGAAATGACCGCCGCTGCGGCGTGCGAGCCGCTCCAGCTCTTGCTCGGCACGGTACATCAGCGCCGTCTTATTGAACAGACGTGTTAGTCCATCTGTATCTGCAAGATATTGCAGCTGATCCTGTAGCTCGGCTTGCTCGGTAATGTCGGAGACGTGGATGATACGTCCAACTTGTACTTTATTTTTCCCCATGACTGGAGAGAAGCGAATCCGATAACAATAACGCACATCTTCATACAGATAGATATAATCGCAATCCTCACCGGCTTCGACAAGTATTCTCAGATCTTCGCGATTTTGCAATATATCTACGAGTGGGCGTCCGATTAACTCTGTCTGAACGCCGCGCATCAGCTCACTCATCGCACGATTGTAATCGACGACGATATCATTTTCATTAATGACGAGCACACCATCTGCCATACTTTCAAACACGATATCTCGGGCGATCGGTGCCACATCGAACATCCGGTAACGGAACAATGCAATGCTGTGAAATATAAAGGAGACGCTAATAAAAACCGGACCCATATCAATGCCATACATACTCTGCCCACTCACATAAAACAGGCTCGCAATAACAGGTGTAAGCAGCCCTGCGACCATCGCTAGAATCTGCAAGCGAAAACGATTGCGGACACGCCGTGCCTTATTCAGTAGCAGGATCACACCCATCGTAAGACAGAGGTACAAATACAGAGAATGCACATAGAAATAAGGCCCGTGCTCGATGCGAGACACAGGAAATGGTGTATCTGTACTCAGCTGAATCGACGTATAATACAGATGATGCCATTCATTCGTATGCTGCATAACCAGTGTCGACACTGGAATCACAAATAAAATCGTAACCATCCAGCGCTTCGGACGATAGCCAACATAATGAAAGCACATCAACAGCGTAAATGCAGGAATAAACGGTAAAAAGACATACTCTGCTCGCAACCAGAACCATGTCGATTGTAGCGTCGAGCTTAATAATTCAAACAAATATGAGAAGCCGAACATGGATGCCAGAAACGTAGCGATACAATAATATACACCACCTGGCGTATCATTCAGCCGAAATAACGCATAGAACGACAATGTCAAACTCAGCAGACCGCCCAACATAATCACGAGGGCATAGGTTAATAACTCTTGATCCATTCCTCACCTGCTCCATCTATTGTAAACCTGTGTGCATACTAACATGGCAACATGGTATTCTACTTATTATATCGGAGTGAACAGTAGCCGAGTACAGCAGTTTTTGTCGAATCGTTAAATAGTATAGATATTTTATTACGCAAAAAAATTTTTCTGCGTCACCTTGCGTTTATGGTGCTAAGCGCTGGAAAAGATAGGCATAACCCTACCGAAAGGAAATAGACATCATTATGGATCATATAGATCACCAGATTATCGAACAACTCAAGCAAAATGGACGCATAACGATGAAGCAGCTGGGCGAAAAGGTTCATCTGACCGGACAAGCCGCTGCTACACGCGTGGCCCGCCTGGAGGATCAAGGTATGATCGAAGGCTATACGATCAAAACCAATCCTGCGCGTCTCGGCTATCCTGTGCATGTTTTTCTGACGATCATTACGCAGCATGTACACCACCAGCCTTACCTTGCCTTTATCCAGAATCAGCCCGATTATGTGGTAGCGAATTACAAAGTCAGCGGTAAAGGCTGTTACTTATTAGAATGCCGCTTCCCCTCCAATGTGGAGCTAGATCAATTTCTGGTCGAGCTGAATCAATATGTGAACTATCAACTCTCGATTGTCGTCAGTGGGTAAACTCTTTCATCATTCAAGTTAAACGGGGAAAAGACTTGATTCGTGCTGTTCAACCTGTCGCGTATACCCGGTACAATGAACGTATACCAAAACTAAACGAACATACTACTGAAGAGAGGTTACATCTATGGACATTCAATTGATTCGTAATGCGACGCTGATCGTACACTATGGAGGCGTGCGCTTTTTAATCGACCCTTTTCTGGCTGAACAGGGAACATATCCGCCTTTTGCCAATTCACCACGTCAGGATCAGAACAACCCGCTCGTAGGCTTGCCTGTTGATGTACAGCAGCTTGCTGAGGTGGATGCCGTTATCGTCACCCATCTACATCTGGATCATTATGATGCTACCGCCGCTGAGGTGCTGCCGCATCACATCCCGATGTTTGTCCAAAGCGAAGCCGATGCAGAGCGGGTACGCCAGGATGGGTTCCAGCAGGTCGCTGTACTGGATGAACATACGCAGTTTCAAGGCATTTCGCTCAGCAAAACAGATGGACATCATGGCAGAGGCGATATTTTGCAGCGTATGGGTCAGGTATGCGGCGTTGTGTTTCACCATGAGAGCGAAGAGACGCTGTATGTAGCTGGCGATACGGTCTGGTATGAGGGCGTGCAGCAAACGCTCGATACGTATCAGCCGCAGATCATCGTGGTCAACGGCGGCGATAATCAGTTGTTCGAGAGTGGCTCGCTGGTGATGGGCAAGGAGGATATTTACGAGGTATTCCAGGCCGCACCCCAAGCGACCATTCTGTCGGTGCATATGGAAGCCGTCAATCACTGGACATTATCAAGGAATGAACTGCGTCAGTATATCGAGGAAAAGGGCATGACTGGACATGTGCTCGTACCGGAAGATGGCGAGCAATATACGTTTTAAGTTGAAATAAATATAGGATGCCCAAACGGCTATGTCTCTTTTGATTAGAGGCATAGCCGTTCATTGGTACCTTTAAAAATAGTACAACCGAGATACTGAATAGGCTTTATCGAGAGGCATGTACAAGCTTCATATCGTGGAAATAGCGATAGATTCGGTCTAGCTTGCCCTTTTGTGTACCCTTGGTCGTCTCCATATTGCCGAACTCCCAGAATTTCACTTTACGAATGCCCACATAGTTGAATAATACGCGCCGCATCAAAATACGATGGACATTGCCAAACCAGAATTGAAGATAGCCCGTAGGCCCTTTCATGGTCGAAATGCACACGACAGATTTCCCCTTGAGCAAACCTTCTGGGAACAAATCATCCTTGTTCCGTTGCTTATAAGCAAAGCCAGACGCCATCATCCGATCGAAAAATCCAAGCAACATTGCGGGCGGTCTACCCCCCCAGATCGGATAGATGAACACCAGCTGATCTGCCCAGCGTACCAGTTCCCGGTAATGATCTAGCTCCGGGTCGGTGTGCATATCTCGTCTACGCTTGTGCTCATTAAACATGAGCGCTGGATTGAAGCCATCCGCATACAGGTCAATCATGCGCGTCTCTACCGCGTCCCCATGAGTTGTAATCCCTCGCTGTGCTTGTTCTAACATCGCATGACACAGACTATTATGATTTGGGTGTGTATAGATAATTAATAGCTTCATCACGATCTCCTTTTATTATCATTTGATAACTAAAATATAATCAATGTTTATTTAGTTGTCAAATGATAATTGTTTTAAGATAACTACTTTGTTATTTTAGGAGAAAGAGGTGAGTGTATGCAGGAGTCTGCTTTATTTCAACAGTTAATTCAATTCGTATCCTCCGTTCATCAGGCAACTGCCGATATGACGAGCGATATTCAGCACGATACGATCACACCGGTTCAATATAAAATCATGGAGTATCTCGCGGTGAGTCCGCCACAAACGCCTAGCTCGATCAGCGTCTGCATGAATATGTCGATGCCGAACACAAGCCGCGAGCTTCGGAAGCTAAGCGAAAAAGGACTGTGCGAGAAAAAGTCCGACCCTTCCGATGGTCGTAAGCAGATGATCCATCTGACAAAAGAAGGGAAACAGCTCATGGAGCAGATGTTCAGCCAGATCGAGATTCGTTTTCGCGATCGAACCCGGCATTTAAGCAAAGAGGAATTAGAGCAGGTTAGCGCCGCGCTTGAGTTATTGCGGAAGCATGTGTTTTTTTGAGTGTTTGTCCAAACGAAAAGCCGCAATTCCAAAAGTGGAATGCGGCTTTTACTATGATTCAGATTAAGGTTTATCCGACCTTTCACTTCTGCAGTGACGCCTTGGCCTGCTCCAGCGCATCAATCACGCGATCACACCAGGCATCGAATTCCGCATCTTCCTGCTGCAATTCCGGATGTGCCAGAATGTTTTGCACCACACGCTTGATCCCCTGATCGACACGAATCGTAGCTGTGAAGCCAGGCACAAGGCGCTTGAGCTTGCTGTTATCAAATACGACTGTATTCGCCTTATCCCCGAGTAGACCACCGCGATAATCCTCGCTACTACACGCATCCAGAAACGATGAAGCAACATGCACGGCGTTCAGCTTCACACCCAGTGCATCAGCAATAATCTCGTGGATCTGATTCCAGGTAACCGACTCGTCGGAGGTGATATGTACCGATTCACCAATGGCATGAATGTTACCCATCAAGCCGATAAAGCCGCGTGCAAAATCTTCACTATGCGTCAGTGTCCAGAGCGATGTACCGTCTCCATGAATGATCACAGGCTTGTTCTGCTGCATGCGACGAGCAACTTGCCAGCTTCCTTTTGCTCCGTGCACACCAAGCGGAATCGAGCGGTCGCTATACGTATGACTTGGACGGACAATCGTAATCGGGAAGCCCTGCTCCCGGTATTGTTTCATCAAATAATCTTCGCATGCGATCTTATTACGCGAATATTCCCAGTATGGATTGGATAGCGGTGTTCCTTCGGTAATCCGGTAATCGGACAGTGGTGTCTGATAGGCTGATGCCGAGCTAATGAATATGAACTGCTTCGTGCGTCCAGCGAACAGTCGATAATCCCGTTCCAACTGCTCCGGTACGAAGGCGATAAAGTCCGCCACTACATCGAATTCTAATTCTTCGATCAGACTGGCTACCTTTTGCTCATCTGCAATATCTGCTTGCAATAGATGTGCGCCTTCTGGCAATCCATCGTTACGACTTCCCCGATTGAGCAAATATAATTCATGTCCCTGCTCCAGCAATTGCCGGGATATCGCTTCACTAATCGTTCCTGTACCTCCGATAAACAATGCCTTCATTCCTGCACCTCCGTGAAATGATTTCCTGTACGTCACCTGACTTCGGCGGTATTCCGTCTGTGATCGGTTTTATCCACCATCGCAACCCATATCCTATTTCCCCTTTACCATATCACCTCAAGCAAGCGGTTACAAATAAATAGCGTCTATCTCCTCTTATCCGATGAATGCTATGAACACCTTTGCTACAAGGACTTTACCTATCCCATACGCGCAGGTTCAGCCTTATCCGCATTCCCCTCAAAATAATTCTTAAGTTGGTAATATTTGTGGTTCAAAATTCATATTCTTCTTTATGTATCCTGTAGTAACCTATCCCCCACTAAAGGAGCGACCTCGATGAAAAGATCATCCCGCACACTGCTTCTCCTGCTCGTCTGCCTGTCTCTCATTTTCACATTTGGTATGGCACCAAGTGCATCTGCCGCGACCAAAACGACGAAAACGCTGGCTGCTGATCTGCGCGCAACCTCGGCAAAAGTTTTTGGTGAACATAGCTACCTGGTCATGCTTGCAATGCAAAAACAACTGATGCAAGCCAAGGATACAACGCAAGCAATGGCGGCACTGAACGCGAATACGAATAGTATCGCTTCCCTGCTGACAAACACGTATACCGATGCAGCAGCGGCTCAGCTGAAAACGCAGTGGAGCACGCAAAGCCAGCGCTTTATCGACTACGCTATAGCGATCCGTGACAAAGACCAAACGAACCAAAAAGGGGCGCTCGCTGGTATCAAATCCACCAGCACTATGGTCGTCACCATACTCAAGCAGCAAAACCCATACATCAACGAGCAGCAATTGCTCAAGGATTTAACCGCACATAACAATTCGCTAATTCGCTCCTTTGATGCTTATGCGAAAGGGCAATATGCGACGACGTACTCTGAAGTTCATGCTGCTTATGTACGTGCTGGCACCATCGGTGCTTCAATCGCAACCGCAACAGCAAAGCGCTACCCATCTCGCTTCAAGCAATCCACAACACAGACAGACGCTGCTTACTTCCGTCAAAAAACAGGCGAAGCACTTGGGGAGCATGCAATTCTATCTATTCTGGTGATGCAAAAAGGCAACGACAACGCGCCTGATCTACCGAATGTAAAGTCCTGGTTAAATCGTAATACCGATGTACTGACAGCTACCCACAAAAACATTTTCGGTAGTGCGACAGGTCAGACGTTCAACACATTATGGAATCGTCATATTAATGACTACCAGATGTACCTGACTGGCGTGATGACTGGTGACGCCGCGAAGCGTCAGGCAGCGAAGGACGATCTGGGCAAATTCGTAGCCGATCTGACTGCATTCCAGACGAGTCGCTTGCCATCCCTGAATAAAACAGCGACATATCAAGCGAATGCAATGCATGGTGCACATGTGATCACTGCGCTGGATGCTTATCGTGCAGGCGATTATGCTAAGTCGTACGAAGCACTTCGTACAGGCTACAATCATATGTGGATGACAGGAAATACGCTGTCTGAAGCGATTGTAAAACGCTATCCAGCGAAGTTCTAAATGAACGCGTAGATGAATGCAGGAATAGCTACATTCCATTTCTACAATCAACGTCTACAATGAATAAGTAAGGGCTACCGGATGATTCGGTAGCCCTTTTCATGAGCTTTTCGCTATCCATTAGGGCTAGCTATAGATATGTCTCGATTCCTGACTTTTCGTGTGTACAATGACTTTGCGTTACACAACATGCTACTATAATGAGGTAGACCAGTCTGAGATACATAGCATAATTCAGGCTACCATAAGCCATTTGCTTCGGCTCACCTATTCATATATGTAACAAAGGAGACGCAACCTATGAACACTTCCAACTCGGACGAACAAGTACATTCCACCGCCAAACGATCTGCCCGTGAATTCAAAAGCTGGGCGATTGCGATCGTGCTCGCGGTTATTATTGCTCTTCTGGTACGCACATTTGTCTTCGAGGCCTTTGTTGTAGATGGAGAATCCATGGAACCTAACTTTTATACCAACGAACGAGTGATCGTGAATAAAATGGTCTATTCTCTACATGATCCGAAGCCCGGTGAAGTGGTTGTGGTGCATGTGCCCTCACGTCATAGTGACTTTATTAAACGCGTGATCGCTGTAGGTAGCGATGAAGTTCGCGTCCAAGGCGATATCGTTACGGTAAATGGTAAACCGATTGAAGAACCGTATATCGCACAAGCAATTGCAGCCGCGAAACAGCAAAATACGACGTATAACATTAACGATTTCCCATCGAATGAAGTGCCAGATGGCAAAGTGCCGGAAGGGTATCTGTTTGTCCTCGGCGATAATCGCTCCCATAGTCAGGATAGTCGCATGGTCGGTTACATTCCGCTGAGCGATGTGATTGGACGTGCCGATCTGATCTTCTGGCCATTTGCGAATGCACAGCGAATTGTGCCTAATGAACCGGCTGCATCTGCACAAAGTTAAAGTATAAAAAAGGCAGTCTCCCTCGTTGGAGATTGCCTTTTCGTATCTATTCCATTCGGCTTACTTGCCGTTCTCCTGCTCCCAACGAGCCACTTCTTCACGTACGATTGGAGCAACTTCTTTGCCTAGCAGTTCAACGGCGCGCATCACATCATCGTGGTTAGACATCGTGCCTACCGGTGTGTGCAGCATGAAGCGAGTCACGCCAACCTCTTTGCGCAGATGGATGATCTTCTTCGCTACCGTCTCCACATCGCCTACATACAGTGCACCTTCAAAGCTACGTGCTGCGTCAAAGCTTGCGCGTGTATACGGACCCCAGCCACGCTCGCGTCCAAGTGCATTCATAACTACCTGCGTCGATGGGAAGAATTTATCAGCAGCCAGCTCTGTTGTGTCCGCGATAAAGCCGTGCGAGTGCGAAGCGACTGACAGCTTGGATGCATCATGTCCAGCATGAGCCGCCGCTTTGTAATACAGCTCCACTAGTGGGGCGAACTGGGTTGGACGACCACCGATGATCGCGAGCACGAGCGGCAGGCCGAGCAAGCCGGCACGCACGACCGATTCTGTATTACCGCCACTACCGATCCAGACAGGAAGTGGATCTTGTACTGGGCGTGGGTAGATCCCACGGTTATCAATCGCTGGGCGATGCCCACCGCGCCAGGTTACTTTTTCGGATTGCTGAATTTGTAGCAGCAGTTCTAACTTCTCGTCGAACAGCTCGTTATAATCGTCCAGATCATAGCCGAACAGCGGGAACGACTCGATAAAGGAACCGCGCCCAGCCATAATCTCCGCGCGCCCATTCGAGATCGCATCCAGTGTCGCAAACTCTTGAAATACACGTACTGGATCTGCCGAGGAAAGAACCGTTACCGCACTCGTTAACCGAATGCGCTCCGTCTGTGAAGCCGCTGCTGCCAAAATAACCGCTGGTGCAGAAGCCGCAAAATCCTCACGATGATGCTCACCTACGCCAAAAATGTCCAAGCCAACCTTATCTGCAAGCACGATCTCATCCACGACCTGGCGAATACGCTCTGCATGGCTGATCGTCTTCCCTGTCTCTGTATCCGGTGTTGTCTCTACAAATGTACTAATGCCTATTTCCATATCTCTGTAATCCTCCTTGGGTGAATCTTTCTGTGTGTACATCGTGCACATGAGAAGTTGCCTATATAATGACTGCGAACTCGTTAACATCCGCATATCCAACAAATATCTTTATTTCAAAATATCTAATATCTTTATTTAAAACTATTTTTCGATGTAATGCAAGTGTTTGCGTCTAATCTCTAGCTACAAATCATTTGACTTCAAGTGCACTTTAATTTGTACAATGCGAATGGTATGTGAAGCATATCTGTAAATCATAGATCACGCTTCATCTAACTCAACTTCTTGCGCAAAGGGGCTATGCTTAATGACATCAACACGAAAACTTGCTTTAGTGACTGGAGCATCCTCAGGTCTTGGACTCGAATTAGCGAAACAGTTTGCCGAGCATGGATACGATATTGCCATGTCAGGCTCTAGTGAACGCATCTTTGAAGCTGCGGATACTATTCGTGGATTAGGTGTGGATGCCTATCCGTATCAAGCAGATGCTGCAACATATGAGGGTGTGGAAGGCTTTTGGAACTTTGTTGCCAACCTGGAACGTCCGCTGGACTCTGCTGTTCTGAATGTGGGCATCGCGATTGGCGGAGCCTTTTCCGATATGGAGCTTGAGGAGAATCTACGCATTCTTGCAATTAATGTGACCGGAACCGTGCATATGGCGAAGCGAGTCGTTCAACATATGTTATCCAATCAACACGGTAGGATTCTGATCGTATCGTCTCTTTCTGCCACTCTACCTACTCCTTATGAAACGGTCTACGGCCCTTCCAAAGCATTTGGCTTCTCCTTTGCCGAGTCTTTACGTGAAGAACTACGTGAAAGTGGCATTACCGTAACGGCACTACTACCAGGTGCGACGAATACAGACTTCCATCTCAATGCCGGTATGGCAACAAGCCAGATCGGATCATCTACGAAAAATGATAAAACACTGGTTGCCAAGCAAGGCTTTGAAGCTTTGATGAACGATTGGGATCATGTAGTTGGAGGCGACGAGCAGACGAAGCAACAAGCGATTGAAAATCGCACCCTTCCTGAACCTGTCAAAGCCGCACGCCATGCCAAACAAGCCAAAATTCCACAATCGTAAAAGATGAATTACAATATAAGCACTATCGCTACTTGGCATCATCAGGAGTAGGCAAGGAGCATCATTATGTATATTAAAGAAGCGGCTGAAAAACTAGGCATCGAAACACATACCATCCGCTATTACGAACAAGAGGGGTTATTGCCTTTTGTGAAACGTGATTCCGGAGGAAGAAGGGTGTTCGATGAAGGCGATCTGAGCTGGTTAGATCTGATTACCTGTCTGAGAATTACAGATATCTCCATCGCTGAATTAAGGAAGATTGTAGAATTAACCCAGGAAGGCGAATGGACGATTCAGCAACGGAAAGACATTATTATCAAGCACAAAATGAAGCTGTTAGAAGAACAACGTAAATTGGACAAGGCCTTTAACAAAATCGCTCAAAAGCTTGAATATTTCGACAATCTAGAACAAGCGTATCAGAATATCAAACAACGCCTTGCAGATCAGCAAGCGTCTGAGTAGGTTTGAGCGGTATACTGACCCTGCATTCCTACAGCTCAACCAGGCCATTGCTCTTCAAACACAAAAGCCTGCTGTATCAACATACAGCAGGCTTTTTGATGTGCACTTTTCGATAGTCATGACGATACGATCAGGCTTTTTTGACGAATTCAGACTTGAGCTTCATCGCACCAAAGCCGTCAATTTTGCAGTCGATGTTATGGTCGCCTTCTTCGATCAGGCGAATACTTTTCACACGGGTACCGATCTTCAGCACGGATGAGCTTCCTTTGACTTTGAGATCCTTGACGATCGTTACACTATCGCCGTCTTGCAACATATTACCATTCGCATCGCGCACGACAAACGCATCGTCCGCTCCATCCATTTCGCCGCTGGGTGTCCATTCATGTGCACATTCCGGGCATACTAGCAGACCGCTGCCATCCTCGTACGTGTAGGCGGAGCCACACTCCGGGCAGTTTGGCAATTCATTCATGTTCATTTCTCCATTCGTGGTTTCAATGCGCCTATTTTCCCATACACTTCATCATCTGGCAATGTCGGATATTTCCATTCAAATTGTAGATATTTTGGAAAAGTATCCATCATCATCTCGAATGTACCGGCGACATTATACAGTGTCTCATCATCTGACACCCTCTACAATAAGATGCAACAGCATATAGCCGTATAGCCCGCAGACTCTACTCGCGTATGCTACTGCTGCTGTAGATCGTCGCCTATTTCCGTGCCTGCACATACAACGGACGCACATCGACATCGCCATCAGATGATGGATCACGCAGCGCTTCCAGTACGACCTGTGCATTGTATCCATCGTAAAAGTCATAGATCTGACCCGGCTGACCTTGCAGCAAATTCACAATCTCACCAAAGATCGGCAAGTGACTCGCTTCCGCTGGGATCGACGGTTCTACTTGTTCAGGCGCCTGACCGACTCCGTTCCAGTACAGCTGATCCCAATTTTCCAGCGCCATATCGCCCTGTTCACCATGTACCAGCAGCGAGACACGCTCCTGCTCGACCTGACCGCTATGTCCTGACAGCTTCACACGTAGTCCATTATGCAGTGTCAGCGTTGCCTGCACTTCTCGCTCACATTGCGCTGGATCATCCGGATAGGTCACATGACTCTGCACATGCGTAATCTCTCCAAAGATCTGCTGAATCATATGAATCCAGTGCACACCTACCTCCAAAATGAATCCGCCCTGCTGACGTGTCGAGATCCAGCTATTGCGCTGCCACGCACGCGGCCACTGTGGAAATTGAAGTAGCAATTCCAGCTCCTGAATCTCGCCAACTTTGCCCTCCTGTACCCATTTGCCCAATTGCAAGACAGCGGGCTCCTGTGGAAAGGAGAAATGCACCGCATGTAGCTTACCTGACTTCGCTCCATGTTCTAGCAGCGTCCGCGCTTCATCCAAACTATTCGCCAGTGGCTTTTCGCAAAATACGGCAATGCCTCGCTCAAATGCTGCCACTGCTGCATCGTAATGAAAAGCAGGCGGTACTGCAATATACACGAGATCCGGCTTGATCTCATCCAACATACGTACATATTCCGCCGCTTCATACTCGCTTGCACCCGTTGCTTCTACCGCACGGCTACGCTTGTCACGATCTGCATCACAAACAGCAACCACCTCTGCCTGCTCGGCATATTGCGGCAGCCATCTATACGCCAAGCTTTCTCCCATATTACCAAGTCCAGTAACCGCGATACGAATTTTGCTCATTATTATTCTCCTGTTCTGTTTACGATGTAAATAGAATATACGATGCGATGCCCATTATAACATCCTTAATCTTCATATAGCCGCGTATGTATGGCTCAGAGTCGCGAATTGCTTCCCACATATAATGATACGATTCCATATATACCATTCCATATCAAGTCATCTTATATCAACCGTTGCTCCAAAGACTCTATCGCTAACTGCAATGCCACCAGACGACGTTCGTTTAATGTGTGCTGGGGGCTTCCGTTGTTTGCCTTAGCCAGCTGCCTTTCAATAGATGGAAGAAGCCCGCGTATAATGGTTGTAGACATGATGACCTTTTCCCGATCCGCATCCATAGGCTTGCCTTCCCACATATTCTGCAAACTGTTCAAGCCCATTTGAACAGCATTCAACCTTTTTTCAATAAGCGTAGTCGATGCGTTCTTATTCACCGCACTTTCATAAGAATTCCGAAGTTTACGACAAGTAGACTCCAGCGAAGCAATAGACAACTGCCGAACTTTTTCACTAACAGGTTTCAATATCTGTTCCTCCTCCGTATCCTATATCGTGCCCATGCACTAGCTATATCGTATACCAGGACACTATAGCGTATACACCAATTTTACGGGAGCAACAGCATAGCTATCCCGTCTGCGACATAAGTCGCTTTTCAAATGCCAAATAAAATTGCATAAAATTCCCTATACATAAATCAAGTAGAATCCTCTATACTTTTATTGTAAGCGTATACAAAATTACGCTTATCTGCTCAAGTTATTGCTACACGTCTCTACATACGTTTGCAGCAGACTACGAATCAGTAGTTGCTGCCACATGACAACCCAGTTCAAGGAGGATCAATGATGCAACAGAATCGAAGCCAACACATGCGAATCGGCACGAAGCTAGGAGCGCTATCTCTATCTGCACTTCTGCTATCCGGGGCAGCAGCGCAGGTGACTCATGCGCAGGACATGAATACCACATCCAGGGAGGTTCAAGGGGTGCAGCAGATTAAAGTAAATGGACAGCAGCATTATCAGACGATGGATGGCTTTGGCGCTTCAGGCGCATGGAGTATGGACCATATCGGCTCCGAATGGTCGGAAAAGAACAAAAAGAAGATCGCTGACCTACTCTTTTCCCAGGATAAAGGGATTGGTCTGTCGATCTGGCGCTTCAATATCGGAGCAGGTAGCACCGAGACGGATAAAGATATTATTAGCGATCCGTGGCGCCGTGCCGAAAGCTTCAAGGCAAGTGCAACTTCCGATTATGACTGGAATAAGCAAGCTGGACAACAGTGGTTTTTGAAGGCGGCCAAGCAGCGCGGAGTCGATAAAACCGTTGCCTTTGTGAACAGTCCGCCGGTATGGATGACTAAGAACGGTCATGGGCAACCGGACGATTCGGTGGGCAGCACCAATCTCAAGGCAGATCAGATTGATAACTACGCTGTCTTCCTCGCAGATGTATTGCAGCATTTTGATAAGAAGAAGCTAGGCTTCGACTATATTAGCCCGATCAACGAACCGACATGGGATTGGAACAAGTCTGGTCAGGAAGGCAACCGCTACAATATCAACGATATCAAGCAGGTACTAACCGCCCTGCAAAAAGAGCTGAAGAAACGCGGACTGCATACCGAGGTGGATGCGATTGAAGCGGTAGAATATCTGTCGCTGCTCGACAACGATCTGTACGCCCAGTTCACAGGTAAGCCGGGTAGCCAGTATTCCAGTGGTAATGCAGGTGGCAAATACGAAGGGAAATACAGTGAATATATTCGCGAGTTACTCGGCGATCCCGAAATCGCTGCGATTATGGGCAATAAAATGAGCGCCCATGCGTACTGGTCCGATCAGCCAAATGCGGGTGATGATCGCCTGGTCGAGTTGCGCAAGCTGGTGCATGAGAATCTGGAGCGTTATACTCCATCTGCCCAGTTCTGGATGTCCGAATACTGTATCCTCGGTGATCGAGGGCCGGGACGTGATCTGACGATGAATACAGCGCTTGATGTAGCACGTGTGATTCACTTTGACATGGTTGAAACGCAAGCCTCTGCATGGCAATGGTGGCTGGCGGTATCCAAAGAAGACTACAAGGATGGTCTGATCTACACCGACTACAACAATCCAGGCGATCCAGAGTCTATCATCGAATCGAAGCTGCTGTGGACGATGGGGAACTATAGCCGCTTTGTCCGTCCAGGGGCGGAACGGATCGAGCTAGACGGTGCCAATGATCCGAATGGATTGATGGGTTCGGCGTACTATCATAACAAGGATCATCAGTTGTCGATGGTGTTCGTGAACTATGGTAATGAAGCACGTACGATCCAGCTAGACGTAAACAATCTCCCAGGCGGCAAAAAAGTTAAACAACTCAAGCCCTATCTGACTTCAGACACAGCAGATCTGAAGGCGATGCCAAATGTAAAGGCCAACCAGACCGTGACCATTCCTGCACGTTCGGTTATGACGCTAGTTGGACATAATAAATAATCCATTATAACTCGTAACGATCCTACTTTTTCAAACGAAGAGATACAATGAGAGAGCTTTCATCCCATTTGCTGTTGCCAGCGCGCAAATAAGCAGATTCCAGATGAAAGCTCTCTTTTATTTTCGGGTACATAACTATTAGGCTTCCAATTATGCTAAAATTTAGAGAATAACAACCTACATGTAGTACTATTACGACTACGTATTCCTCTACTATTTAAGCTACGATTGCCTATTTTCTTAATTCCACTCGTATCTGCGTCACCAAACATTATCTGACCATTCGTTATTTTTCTGTTTAAGATTGATTTGCTTTTCCAATGTAGACATTCGTTTTCTGTATGTTCTGTACTTGTTGCTACATATTATTGTAATGCTCGATTTGACATAAGAAGTACGATAACTCTCTTTTTCATTTCATATCGTGTGAGAAGAACGCTCACACTGGAAGATAGTACATACCTGATGTGCCACTTTATGAGAGGAGAGATGACGATGAATAAGAAAGCTGCTGGTCTGCTTGCTGCCGCTATTGCACTTGTCGCTTATGCGCATACTGCATACGATCGTCATACTACCTCTACGCCTTCGCAAGATGTACTCTCCCATCAAATGACGAATACCGCTTCTCTCGCTGCTGCGAAGAGTGTAGAAAAGAATAAGGATACCGATCAACTAGCTTCAGACGCTGCAGGCTCCCTACCTGCACGCACGATTACAAGCGAAAGCTTGACGCTAGATGGACTCGCTGCTCAGATGGCTACCGATACGAATATGACAATGGAGCAGGCTCGTCAGCGCATCGAAGAAGAATCGACCAACGAGCTTGGAGCCAGCGATCAGACGCAATATGTTGTATTCACATCCTTCTTTCATGTGAATGACACCTTCACTCCGTATCTCAAAATCTACTGCGAAATCGAGCCGAGTGGCTCCAATCACTACCTCACACGCGTGATCTCGTATCATATGGTGCATATCTTTGGTAGTATGAACAAGCCTTTTGCCGGTACGGTAGATGTGTCGCTTGAGAATCCAAATAAGCTTCATTATGTGATCAATGGAGACTTTTATGAGCAGGGCATCACTACGACTCAGCTCGATGTAAGTCCAGATGGGTTGATGCGCCTCACGTATGCGATTGCTAATTCGACGAACTGGTATGCTTATGTGTATACGGAGCAGGATATTGAGTATTCGGAGTGAGCTGTAAAGTCATAGTTCTTCTATCTACAAGCTTATAGCGTATTCATAAATATATAGAAAACAGGCACCTTAACTCTCCGAAAGAGCCGGTGCCTGTTTACGTTATCAATCGTTATGCCTTCGTAATGAAGTCATTCGCTTGCATAATCCTGAAAAGATGAATGAATCAATTACCTGCGGTTCCTGTACTGCTCGTTCCCGTACCGTCGGTTGTGGAAGCACCAGATGCTCCATCTGGACGATTCATCCCTCTACCACCGCCACCGCTTGGACCGAAGGCTCCATTCGGATTACTTTCAGATACGCCGGACTCTGTCAGCCATGTCACCTTATTCGCCACATCAAAGCTAACGACCTTGGTACCACCGCTATATTTGCTATCTGTGTACAGGCCATTAGTTGCCGTACCTGTTGATTGACCACCACTATACAGAACATAGCTACCCGCCTTCAATTCAGGTGAACTAATCACGATAGATTGGTAATCCTTATCTGGTGCAAATGTGAGCACATCGTTACCTGCGCTATCCTGTAGATGAACCAGTGTACCTGCGGTCTGTGTTGCTGAATAGCTCATTGCAATCGAATACTGAGAGGAGCTATCGGATGTAGATTGCGCCATACCGGAGCTACCTGCTGCGACCAGATAGCCGCCTGTCATCTCAAATGTACCATCATAATCCAGTGCACCATTACCGTTATTGGTTGGACCATTTACGATCACTGTACCCCCAGACATCGTGATTGAGCCATTCGCATCCAGTCCATCCCCACCTGCATCCACGTACAAGGTGCCGCCGCTAATGTTAAGCAATGCATTGCCTGAAGATTCAGGACGACCGCCCATACCGCCACTCGGTGGGGTTGGTGGTTGTGAACCAGTTGCGGAGTCATCTGTGGTAGCTGGCGCTGTTGTAGTCGTTGCCTCTTGCGCGGCTGTCGTTGATGCGGAAGATGATGGTGCCGCATTAGTGTTCGCTGTAGTCCCGGCTCGATCTGTCGTGGATGCCGTCTGCTCATTCGTAGTCCCCGTCGTAGATTCGGTTGTTGTGCCTTCGGTGGCATTCACCCCATCGTCACTTGCGACCACATGAATATCGCCGCCCATAACATTGATCGTTGCGCCTTCGAGTCCTTCGTAGCTGTTCAGGATATTAACGGTTCCTGCTGTCACGCTGAGCGCTGTCTCGGCATGAATCCCATCATCACCTGTAGTCAGCTTGAGTGTACCGCCGTTGATCGTTACACTGCCGTTGCTATGCACACTGTCATCTTTGGCATCAATCGTGAACGTACCGCCATTAATCACAAGATCGGTGCCTGCTTTGAGCGCTTTGGCGCTATCGGAAGAAGTCGATGCGTCGGCGTCGTTAGTTGTTGTAGAATCGACTTGGCTTGCGCTGCTGCTTGAAGATGATGTAGCAGTCGTAGTTGAAGCTGTCTTTACATGAGTTATAGCTGAATCCGCAGTTGTACTCGTAGTGGATACGTCTGTGTTGCCAGATGTAGTTGTGCTGGATGGGTTAGTCGCTGTATTTCCCTGATTGCTCGTGCTACTCTCTGTGCCCGGCATCGCTGGAGGTGTTCCGCCACCACCCATACCACCTTGCGGCATTTGCTCGGTATGTGGCTCAGCCTCTGCGCTACCACCACCGGTTGTAATTGTATAGCTACCGTTGTCTGTCACCAGTACTGTCTCTGCCTGGATACCGTCGTTATTCGCCGTAATATGGAATGTACCGTCAGCGATGGCAACAAAGCCTTTATCTGTCGCCTCATCATTCGTCGACTTGATTCCATCGCCGCCTGCCTTGATCGTAAATGTACCCTTTTGGATGGCAACCATGTCTTTGCCGACAATACCATCATCTGCGGCATCAATATCGAATGTACCGGATACGATTTTCAGATCGTCCTTACTGGTGATACCATCCTTGTAGTTGGCGTCAATCTGGAGCGTACCTGTGCCATTGATGGTCAGATCTGCTTTGCTGAACAGCGCGGCGCTTGGCTCATCGGTCGTATCATCTGCGAATACATAGCTTGCACCGTCGGTCAGTGTATTTTCCGTGCCATCTTGTAGCGTCATGATCACATTATCTGCCTCTTGAATGTAGATCGGTGCGCTATCCTTGTTCGTAATGCTGACACCGTTTAATATGATATGCACATCACCCTCACCTGTACTGTTCACAATGATCTGTCCATCGGTTAGCTTGCCGCTAATTACATACGTACCTGCACTGGATATGGTGACGGTGCTACCAGAAGCTTTTGCCCCGGAGCCTGTTACGGTAGCACTTGTACCGCTCAGCTTGATCGCTGTTGAGCTATCTGCACTCCATTCGGTTGCTAGATCCTTGTCTTTAAAAGTAACCAGATCGGCACTTGTCGTCTTGACGGGCGTTGTTACTGCGGCTGTGCTGATCGTCGTTGTTGTAGAGGAAGTAAGCGCACTTGTAGCGCTCGTGGTGGTGCTTGTGCATGCAGCTAAAATGGTGGCAGACAGGACGAGTGCGCTGAACACCGTGGTTACCTTTTTCGGAATAGACGTTTTACGTGGTGCAGAGGAAAGACTGGGTACTTGAGTTTGATTAACTTTTCTCATCGGAATCGTTCCTTTCGTTGTACCTGTTTTAGTTGTTCAGTTCGTTGTTAGACGATTAATATTCATGGATAGGCGACGGACTCATCGTGAGCGATAGGTCGAGATTGCCGTTGCGACAGCGGATCTCATCGAGAAAGGCTTTCTGGTCGGTTGATGACTTCATCGTGACGGTATAGATCAGCTCGTATAGACTGCCGAGCTCGGTAGTGCGAATCTTTTTCAGCTCGTGCTGTACGCTAAAGCGGTGGAACACTTCTTGAAATGCTTCCTCATAGCTCAGATTTTCAGGGATTGTCACTTTGAGCATGCGCTGCATCGTTTTACGACTACCAAAGTTCAGTCGATTCAGGATGATCATCATCACGCATAGGATGAGCGTGAACAGGATCGCGTAGCCATAGTAGCCTGTACCAACCGCAAGCCCTGCTGCCATCGTGAACAGCACATACGCGATATCCTTCGGATCACCAGGAGCACTGCGGAAGCGAATGATCGAAAAGGCACCGGCGAGACTGAAGGCGCGAGCGATATTGCTACCGATCAGCAGGATGATGATCGCAACAATCGTCGGTAGTAGCACCATGGTCAGTGTAAAATTTTGCGAAAATCCAGACTTGTTTGTGTACATATAGGTCAGACTAATGATGCCGCCGAGTACAATCGAGATCACAATCGTAATGAGTGCACTACTTAGCGTTAACTCCGTCGCACTGGTGCTCAGCGTACTGGTGAATAGATTTTCAAGCATATTGAATCGTCTCCTTGTCAGTCGGAATATGAATGTTCGGTTGCGGCGATGGCAGTAGCTCAGGCTGTACGAATGGAGCTGGCTGCTGACGATGACGAAGATGCTTCTTGTACTCATTGCCGTATTTGGAAAAGCTCGTCCGGTACAGTCCATGCTTAGCGAGAAGACGAGACAGCCAGAGTGGAACGGTATTTTCCGCCTTAATCTCCATCAGCCATTGATCCGGTTCCAGAAGCTGTTCACCATAGTCACCTTGCTCCAGCTTCAGATCATAACGACGACAACGGATATTCGTATCAAATGTAATCCGTAGATCGCGGCTCGCCTTGCTGAACAGCGCCTTCCGGTCATACGATAAATACAATCTAGGCTCCAAATTATACAGCCGGAGAAAGTACGTAATCTCGTTCACCACCTGCGGATTCATATAATCCTGCCGGGTCGGTGCCATTCCTGTTCGTACAAACTCATATGCTTCATCCAAGCGCAGCGCCGTACGCCGCTTGTTCACCAGCCCGGTAAATTTCTTTTTAATTTCCAGGTAGACCTTGTCCGTCTCCTGCGGTACTCCATAAGCTCGAAGCCGTAACTTCTCCTTATACTTCGGCTTGGCTAGACTCGCGCGGATCAATGTATCCGTCGGTGTATCGTAATAGATATTGCTGATCGAGTAGAAATCATGCTGCTTGTTGTACGCATCCAGCTCCATATAGTGGAGCAAATCGGCATACAGCTCGCTGAATTTGCTCGTATTCATCAGGTACTTACTCTCGTATCGGTTAAACACCTCAATCGCCATGTCCATCCATCCCTTTCCTATGTGTAGTACGACTGCTATATGTGGTCGTTCGTTTAAGCGTTGCTTCATCCGTTGTGCTTGTTCATGGTGTGTATCTGTTGCTGATAGTTGTATCTTAAAAGGAGAACCTTTAGTGAAACTTAAATATTTAACACTGCGATAACAAATGTATAAAGTAGCGGGTTGAGGCTGTATTGTAAGTGGTTGAAATGTTCCCTGGTAAACCTCTTCAAGTCGCTACACACATAGAACAGCAAAAAAGCCATGCGCGATATGCACATGACTCAATATCCTTTCAACTATTCCTTTCAGAAAATACTCCTTACGACGATCCGTTATGTATTATTCTTATATAAGTAAGAAGCCGTTCATTCAAGCCGATCTTACTATCCCATTTAAGCTTCACTAAAGCTACTCTATTTATAATGAAATCACACAGGATGAACGCTAAATACAATCAAAAAGGATGATCCCCTCTCATGCGAATACTCATCGTAGAAGACGAACTGCATTTAGCCGAAGCGCTAACGCAGATTCTAAAAAAACATCATTACTCCGTCGATGCTGTACATGATGGACGCACCGGGCTCGACTACGCGCAGAGCGGCATTTACGACCTATTATTACTCGACATCATGCTACCTGAAATGGACGGCATTCAAGTGCTGCAAACGCTACGCAAGCAGGGCGATCCTACACCTGTTATCTTACTCACTGCCAAAGGCGAGACTTCAGATAAAGTGACTGGACTCGACTATGGTGCCGACGATTATATCGCCAAGCCATTCTCATCTGAGGAGCTGATGGCTCGTATTCGTGCTGCACTGCGACGTAAAGGAGAGGTGCCCCCAGATGACTCGCTTCGCTACGGCGACCTGGAATTCACAATCGGGAATCTGAAGCTGGTCGTTGGTGGCAAAGAGATCAAGCTGAATCTGAAAGAAGCTGAATTGCTAGAGCTACTGCTCGTACGTAAGCAGGCAATCACCTCCAAAGAGCAGATCATCGAGAAGCTGTGGGGATTCGATTCCGAAGCCGAGCATAATAATGTAGAGGTCTATGTATCATTTCTACGCAAAAAACTAAATTTTCTCAACTCGACCACACGCATCCAGACGATCCGTAATGTCGGGTATGTACTTGAGGTGAATACGTGATGTTCAAGCAGCTACGCAATCGGTTTTTGATTTTGAATCTGGCGACGATCTCCATTCTCATGCTGGTCGCCTTCGCTTCGATTTATTTCATTACCTATAGAGATGTGCAAAATGATATCCAGCAGGATCTGGGACGCATTTCCGAATCCTACCTGCACCCGAACGATCGCCCACGCCCTAACAACAATATGCGCAGCGACAGCACTGGCACTGGCACTGGCACTGGCACTGGCACTGGCACTGGCACTGGCACTGGCACTGGCACGAACAAGGATATGTCCACTACCGCTAGCAACACCAGCACCAACTCAGAGACGATCAATAGCACTCCACCTACGAATAGCACAGGCACCACACCAGTCAATAACGATAGCAGTATGCGTCCTGAACGGCTCGTTGCCTTTACGATCCAGACGGATACTGCCGGCAACGTCATCAATAGCAACTCCCAGGTAGAGCTAGATAGCGATGTGTACACCAATTCGTTACAACAAGCCCTTGAGCGCAATCGAGATCAAGGACAATTCAGTCTGGATGGAAGTGACTGGGCGTATATGCGCCTACAATTGAACAATGGCTATCTATACACCTTTCTCGATGTGACCGCCCGGCAGGAGATTTTGACCAATCTGATCTATAGCTTTGCCGCTGTTGGGTTTGTGATGCTGGTACTGCTATTTTTCACCAGCCGTTACTTTGCCAATCGTTCGATCCAGCCTGTCCGTGAAGCGTTTGAGAAACAAAAGCAGTTTATCGCGGATGCCTCCCACGAGCTAAAAACGCCTTTAGCGGTGATCAACACGAATACCGATGTGCTGCTTGCGAACCCGGACGATACGATCCATAATCAATCCAAATGGCTCCATTATATCAAGGGAGAAACCGAGCGCATGGCAAGTCTGACAGGTGATCTGCTGTATTTAACTGAGATGGAGCAGGCGCGGAGCGCGGTTGTGTATGTACCGTTTGATTGGAGTGAGACGGTAGAAACGATTATTTTAACGATGGAGGCTGTAATTTTCGAGAAAAATCTATCGCTTCATTATGAGATTGCTCCGCAGCTGATGATCGAGGGCAGCAGTCAGCAAATGCACCAGGTGACGATGATTTTACTGGATAATGCGATCAAATATTGTAATCCCGGCGGCAGCATCACGGTTAAGCTACACCGTCACAGCACTCAGACGATTCTATCTGTCACGAATACAGGTGAAGGGATCGCAGCGGAGCATCTAACACGGATCTTTGACCGCTTTTATCGCACCGATGCGTCTCGCGCACGTAAGCTTGGTGGACATGGCTTAGGGCTGGCGATTGCAAAGTCGATCGTTGAGCAGCATCGTGGACGGATTGAGGCAACGAGTGTGGTTGGCGAGTCGACGACATTTACGGTGTATCTATAATTGGAATAAGTGGAGCAGAAGGGCTGTTTTGGGGTATATAGGGGTAAGATGCGACGTTTGCGATCTCAGCGCAAACACTGACCAAAGCAAGATATTTCCCTTCGCAAAAATCACTTTTTTATAGAAAGGAACATGACCCGTGAAGCGAGCCATGATTATTATTAATCCTTCTTCTGGCAAGGAGCAAGCACAGGAATATGTGGAAAAGATCGAGCAATTGCTGCGTGATGAAGCAGGATACGATGTGGTCATCAACGAGACAGCCAAAGAATTAGATGCAACCAAATACTGTGCTTCGGCTTGTGCGGACTGCTTCGATCTGGTGATTTCGGTTGGCGGAGACGGTACACTGCACGAGACGATCAACGGACTACTCGATCAGGAGCATCGCCCACTATTAGGAGTGATTCCGCTCGGCACGGTGAATGATTTTGCGCGGGCACTGCATATTCCACTGAATACGGATGAAGCGATTCGGACGCTGCTGTCGCCGAATCGGCGCAAGGTGGACATGGGGCGGCTGAATGACCAGCTCTTTGCCAATGTGGTGGCGGCTGGATCGCTTGCCGAATCCTTATCCTCCGTTAGTTCTGAGGACAAGTCCAAGCTGGGCGCCTTCGCCTATTTCCGGGAAGGGGTAAAAGAACTGTTCAGCGGAGCAGCTTCACCGCTTACGATTGAATACGATGGACAAACATGGTCGGGTGAATCACCATTATTTCTCGCTACACTGACCAATTCGGTCGGCGGCTTCGAGCAGATTGCACCAGATGCTGAAGTAGACGATGGATGGCTACACGGATTCATTATCCATAACCTCGGTCTGTTCAACTCACTGGCAGTCGGCACTTCTCTCCTGCTCGGACAACTCAAAAATCACAGTGACGTGACCTACTTTACCGCACGTCAGATTACAGTTCATTCCGATGAAGCGGTGCGGACGAATGTGGACGGTGAAGAAGGGCCAGCCTTGCCGATTGAAATGCATATTTTACCGGAGTATGTGGAAGTGATCGTGCCGGAGGATGCGAAGGCGTAGGCAGTTTCTAGTGATTCGTATGGATTTCGATATACAGCACGATAATATAGATTGGATTATGGAAAAGGGAGCGAGGATTATCGCTTCCTTTTTGTATGTATTCACGTTGTTTGCGTATGAGATACAATATAATAACAGGAATATACACAATGATGCAGAAATCCATTCTAAATACGTTTAAAGAAAGAAGATACATATGAATAAAACACGAGGAACCATCGCAATATTTGCTGTGTTAGCTGTTGCCATCATTTGTTTATTCTTCATTTTCAAACAAGAACGTCAGCATTATATTTTCCTAATCCCTCAAAACTACACAGGAGAAGTTAAAATTATTTTCGATCAATCAGGAGCTCCGCCACTGCTGCAAGAAAACAATGCTACTCTAGTTGAAATTCCCGAAAGTGGTACAACATCAACCTCAGATTCAAATAAAACAGGTATCATTGATTATTATTTTGTCGATAAGAGCGGGCAAAGAACCAAAATCGAAAATATTCAAGACACCATACACAACCTCCATACCCAATCGGGAAACAATAACGGACAACAATTGCCCGAAACGATCGAGTTTGTTGTAGGTTCCAAAAAGTAACATTCGAGCAGATTGGATATCTATCATATCGTGCTGGTATTCATCAAAATACATGCCTGATTTTCGGCGATGTTCTCTGTAACTCACGCTATAATACATGTATAGCTACCAAGTGCAGAGAGGACGTGTGCGGATGATTACATTGGATCGTAAGCAGGAATATTACGAGGCGCTAGTCTCTAAAAATACGGAATATGAAGGTTTATTTTATGTAGGGGTCAAAACGACGGGCATCTTCTGTCGTCCGACCTGTCCGGCGCGTAAGCCGAAGTTTGAGAATTGCGAATTTTACGAAACAGCGCAGCAAGCCTTGCTCGCCTCTTTTCGTCCGTGTCAGCGCTGTCGACCTCTTTCACATCCGAATCATGTGTCCGCAGTCATCCGTACACTGGTCGAAGCAGTCGAACGCAATCCAGAAAAGCGCTGGAAAACGCAGGATTTTCGCGATCTGTCCATCGACGAATCTACCGCAAGACGCCAGTTCAAAAAGCGCTTCGGCATGACCTTTGTCGAGTATGCACGGGCGCGTCGCATGGGTATTGCACTGAAAAGTATCCGTTCCGGTCGTAGTGTGATCGACAGTCAGCTCGATACAGGATACGAATCAAGCAGCGGCTTCCGCGATGCATTCGCTCGTATTATGGGAACCGCACCGACACGGCTGGACAATGAACATGTGCTCAAGGCAACCTGGCTCGATACGCCGCTTGGCCCGATGCTTGCGATTGCGGATGAACAGTCGCTTGTGTTGCTCGAATTCGTGGATCGGCGTGGGCTAGAACGCGAGGTTGAGCGATTACGAATACGTGAAAAGGCAGCGATTATCCCGGGACGGACAGCTCCGATTGATGAGATTGAACAGGAGCTAGAGCAGTATTTTGCCGGAACGTTAACGCAGTTCCAGACCCCGATTCGTATGATTGGATCGCCTTTTCAGCAAAGTGTATGGAACGCACTTTTACAGATCCCATCCGGTGAGACGCGCTCCTACCAACAGGTCGCCATCTCGCTTGGACGTCCAACCGCTTCTCGCGCAGTAGCAAGAGCGAATGGCTCGAACCAGCTCGCAGTGATTATTCCATGTCATCGGGTGATCACTTCGGGTGGTGAGCTGGGCGGCTATGCGGGAGGATTGACGCGCAAGGATTGGCTGCTCAAGCATGAATATGCGCATCGGGAGCAGGTAGAACTGGATCAAGAAAACCATTAGATTTTGTTTAATAGGGATCGTTTATGTATATAAGAACTATATATTCGTGGTATAATTTGTTCAATTCAAGGAGAAAAGGAGGATGTTATGATGTCATTATATTTAAGAGAAATTCCTCCAATTGAAGGCGAGGATGCTCGAAGACTTATTGAAAAGATTAAGAAAAATAATGAACACCATCAAAAAAAATTAATTGCAGTGAAGGAACGAAGTCATGCCAATTCAGATAAAGAGTCTTCAATTTCAACCCATCAATAAAGAGGCTATGCGTGACATAGCCTCTTTTTCTTCTGGCAATTCCTCTATGGATTCTTTTCTTAAGGAATTGGAACTACAATTATTGATCACATCATCTCGCTAGCCATAAGTACGAATGATCGTTTTATAGTTACAGATGCTCTTTTCGAAAAATGGACATGGTATGAGAAATATGGCTTTAATTATATTTTTGAGAACGATATTCATACAGAAACTACAGAAGGACTTGTCTACATGCTTTTTGATCTATACGATTCTCAAATTATGAAGGATTATTTTGACGAATAAATATATTTTCGTTTTTTAATTCGTTTACTCTCCATTGCTATTACTCCACTTCCCCCGGTTCCGGTCGATACTCCCGCAACCTTCCCTCATACACAATCCGCAGTCGCTCACTTTCACGCAGATCATTCGGCGTTACCAGTGCAGGTAGCTTATTCCACAGCTTAATTCCCGAACGATGCAGAATCTCAGCGACGAATTGCGAGCAGAAGTACGAATTGCTGAACTCGACGGGCTCTTGTAGTGCTACCCCAATCACACCCAGCAGGTTATATCCATACTTTGGACTGCTTCGGATGAAAATATTCAATACACGCTTCATCTTCTCGACCTCGCGCGGGGTGACCTTCAGCTCATAGATCACACAGGTTGTATTCGGATATTTGCTATATGTACCCGTCTTGATATTTTCCTTCACAAATCCGCCGTTGAGTGGATTGCTGGGATGCTTACGACCGAAGCTGTACAGCTCATGCAGCTCGCGGTCAAAGGAGATCGAAGCGTGATTATACGGTGCCTTCGTATACAGTTGAATCATGCGCGTGAATAGTGTTCCGGTATTGGTCAGTAAAATAAAAACCGACTGCTCTTCGTTCATGATACAATTCCCCTCTTATCAAGTTAACGTTATTCCTTCATAATAACATAGGAGTGCGTGTCTGCTTCATTCGGATTTGGCAGACAACTACGTATGTTCAAGATGGGATGGTGAGGGATATGAGCGGCTCCGTTTTTACGCTCATTTTAATTTTTGCAGCTATGGTTGTCATTCAAGTGGTGTATATCGTGATTGGTAAGCTGCAACCGGATAAGGATTACCGCGTGATTGGTGCACGTGTCAAAACATGGTGGGGCATGTTCTTTATTTTCTGTCTGGCGACGTTGTTTAACCAGATCGTTTCGCTATTATCGCTAATGGTGTTGACCTTCTTTGCACTCAAGGAATATTATTCGATGATTCGCACACGTAAGGCAGATCGGCGATTATTTCTATGGTCCTATTTAGCGATTCCACTGCAATTTTACTGGATTTATATTGGCTGGTACGGCATGTTTATCGTATTTATTCCGATCTATGTGTTCTTGCTCCTGCCACTGCCACGCCTTATTAACAAGGGAACTGGCGGTTTTCTACGCAGTGTCAGCTCCACCCAATGGGGACTGATGCTGATGGTCTTCGGTCTTAGTCATCTCGCCTATTTTCCATTTGCGACACCAACCTATGGCGGTGGACTGGTGCTATTTCTGGTTGTGCTCACGCAGCTCAATGATGTGGTGCATTATGTGGCTTCCATGTATATCGGTAAGCGCCGCATCGTACCGACGTCGAACCCGCATATTACATGGGAAGGCTTTGCCTGTGCATTCGTCGTGACGACGGTGGCTTCATTCCTGATCCATCCGTATCTGACGCCATTTGGCTCTGGCTTTGCCTGGATTATTGGAGCGCTGATTAGCCTAGCTGGATTTTTCGGTAGTTTGACGCTGTCTGTCTTGAAGCGTGATCTGCTCATTGGTGATAGCGATCGTGCGGAAGCACTCAAGGAAAGTTATTTGAGCCGGGTCGATAGTCTGACTTATACTGCTCCGGTATTTTTCCATGTGGTACGTTATTTCTTTGATTTTATGTAAAGGTTAATTGTCCGTAGACACCTACATACGCGCTTTGAAGTAAGGAGGTATGGGATGCATATCGAATGGATGACTGCATTTCTGACACTGGCTATCGTTATTGGTCCGCTTATCTTATTCATTTGGGGCACTGTGGCTGCGATCCGATCATATTTAAAACGAAAAAAATTGCGCTAAGCATGTTCAAAAGCTAATTCAGCATATAGATATACACCTAGCTGTATCTATTCACAGAAAGTCATACACGATATGGAATATGTACATCCCACCGTATATTCCATACGCAACATAGCCACCAGCGATGATACATAGGCTGGTGGCTATTGGTATAGGTCACTCTCACATTATAGTTCTCTTACTTCGCAAAGGCATCCTTCAAATGATCTGCCATCAACTTCCACGCATCCAATGCATGATCGGCATCCCCATTATGGGTGAAGCCATGCGCTTCACTCGGATAATCGCGATATACCACAGGCACACCGGCAGATTTCAGACGCTGCGCATATTTCTCCGCTTCAGCAGCAAGCGAGTCTTTACCTGCCGTAATGACCAGCGCAGGTGGAAGTCCTTGCAATGCTTCCTCCGATGCCCATACTGGCGAAGCGAGTGGATGACGTGCATCCTCTGCATTGTCGATATACATCGCGTTAAAAGTACGTGCCATATCCGCAGGAATCGCCTCGGCAAAATTCGGCTTCTCGCCTGGATCTGTGGCCAAATCGAGCGGCGGATAATCCAGAATCTGATAACGAATCGGTAGCTGATTTCCACGCTCACGATTCAAAATACAGACTGCCGCAGACAGATTACCGCCAGCACTATGTCCACCTATCGCCATGCGCTGTGCATCCGCATTCAGCTCAGACGCATGTTCATAGACCCAGGTAGCAATCTCATAACATTGATGTACAGGTGCCGGGAATTTATGCTCTGGTGCTAACGCATAATCCACATTCACTACGATACAGCTTGCACGTTCCGCGATAAAAGCACACCACGGATCGTCCATCTCCGGTTTCCCCATAATGAACCCACCACCGTGAAGATTAATAAAGACCGGAAGCGATCCTTCCATATCCAGTGGATGGTACACATTGGCACGCGCTTCTCCAATCGTAGTCGGGATCACAATCTCCTCGCGCTGTGCTGCTGGCATCTTCGGCGGAGCAAGCACCGAACCGTCAACCTGGGCAAAAGTCTGCTCTCTCATCTGACGTACCATTTCAAGTTGTTGCTGCTGATTCATGTGTATCACTCCGTTTCGGTATGTGTTCGAGCTGATAGCTGATGGTCATCCTTTTTCGTAACAGGTGCGTATCTTATTCGTTGTTATAGGATCCTATTCTGCATCCGTTGTGCATATAGCTAGGTTTGCAGAACGATGCGTTTTGATTAGCTCTACTTCTACTATATGCCCATTTGATAACGGATTCAAACTTACAGCGCGGATCGTTTCCTAATTCATAAGTAAGAGCTATATGGAGAGCTTGATGTATACTCAGGTGCCCTCTTTCCGCTCTACGCATAAAACAAATTCACCTATATCGCAGAAACCATACGTAATCTTACTTACCCTAACCTACAAAAAAGTATTTTTTCTCCTAATATGCTTCCGTTGCTTATAACCGCTAGCTATAGCCAGTATGCTCTATGTACTCCGAATACCCAGTATTTATCCATTTTCCTGCAAACCGCTGCCATTTTCGGCAAATCCCGTTATAATCAAAGACATCTTAATACCTATCGCAAGGAGGAATAATGCTTGGATATTTGGACGATATTATCCTTTTTAGGAACTGCTGTACTGCTAACACTTATCCCTGGACCTGATAATATGTTTGTGCTCGCTCAGAGCATTGCACAGGGGAAACGAGCCGGGATTGCTACTACACTTGGTCTATGCACCGGACTACTCGTACATATCACTGCCGCTACGCTTGGAATTTCGGCGGTTATTTATCAATCTGCACTCGCCTTTCATATTATCAAATACGCAGGCGCAGCCTACTTGCTGTATCTAGCATGGCAATCGTTTCGGGCGAAAAGCAATGACGTGTGGAGCGGCGACAGCCAGTTACCGCATTACCGGCTATCTGCCTTGTATCGCCGCGGCATTCTGATGAATGTGCTTAATCCGAAGGTTTCGCTATTCTTTCTCGCCTTACTGCCTCCCTTTGTGCAGCGAGATGCGGGACATATCCCCTTGCAAATGCTTGTTCTTGGCACGATCTTCCTCCTTCAGGCGCTCCTATTGTTCAGCTTGATCAGCCTACTGGCTGGTCGTATGGGCGGGTTGATGATGCGAAGCCCTCACCTTTCCCGTTACATGAATCGGATTCAAGGTATGATCTTTGCCTTGATCGGATTAAAGGTGGCTTTGAGTAGTCGATAATCAAGAACGAACGCAGTGGATGATATGCTTACCCGATCACCAACATCATGATGAAGCATAAGCTGCATCTGTGGTGAGTTCTGGTGGCATATCATCCTTTTTTGATATCAAAGCACGACCTGACTCCTTCGCTTCATTTCTATCCTCTCTCCTTCCTTTCATCTGATATAGGAAAAAGATATACCTCCATCCTACTCTCCAGGTTCACATAAGGTGGTAAACTAATATCCAAGATTACGTAAGTTCGTCATAGCGGAAGTAAACCATAGACATGCGTTTTAGTGAATAGATGATGAATGATTTTCTACTTAGAGGTTGTCACTTAAGCCTATTCATTCATATTTATGCAAAATTCATTTATATGTATCCACGATGTCGTTTGTAATCAGAGTGATCAGTCGAGTAAAAAAGTTATTATTTTTTATTTTAATAAAACCGATTGACATACTAGGTTTTAGCTTCTATATTAAATTCTAATATCGCTAGTCACAATTCGTTTAAAGCTTTAATGCAATCATGTACAGGGGGAAAAGAAAATGAATATTCGTCTGAAATCTACTGCTTTGCTCGCGATCCTGCTAATCTTCACTGTGGTGCTTAGTGCTTGTGGAAGTGGTGCTGCTAACCAGACTGCTTCTGGAAGCGCAGAGAACACGTCCGGCAATCCACTTGCAGGTAAAAATATTGCACTCATCATGCGCCTGAACAACGGTACATTCTCCGCACAATATGTAGACGGGGTGAAGAATCAGGTTGCCAAATATGGCGGGACGGTTACAGTTATTGCGGCTGACAACGACTTGAGCAAAATGGCATCCTCCCTGGATGCAGCTGTAAACCAGGGACAATTTGACGGCATCCTGATCGACCACGGTGATGCAGGCGCATTGACTGCTGGTGTACAAAAGGCCGTTCAAGCCGGCATCCCGGTTGTGGCGTTCGACTCCGCACTGGATGGTGTACAAGGCGTAACCAGCCTCGCACAAAACGATCAAAAGATGGCTGAAATGACGCTGGAGCAGCTTGCCAAGGATGCAGGCGGCAAAGGCAATATCGTGAAAATCTGGGTAGCTGGCTTCCCACCAATGGAATCTCGCCAAATCTCCTATAAAAAGTTCCAGGAAAAATATCCAAATATTAAAGAAGTAGCGGCATTCGGTACAGCAGATAACGCACAGCTGGATGCGCAGACACAAATGGAAGCGATCTTGAAGCAATATCCGAACAAAGGTGACATCACTGCGGTCTGGGCAGCATGGGATGAATTCGCCAAAGGCGCATCCAACGCGATCAAGCAAGCTGGACGCGATGAAATCAAAGTATACGGGATCGACATGAGTGACGAAGATCTGACGATGATCCAGGATCCGAAAAGCCCATGGATCGCTTCCGCAGCCGTTGATCCGACAACAATCGGCCGCGTACAGGTTCGTTATCTGTATCAGAAGTTCGCTGGTGTCAAAACCGATGACAAAGTCGAACTGGAGCCTGTCTATGTGACTCGCGAAGAGTTGCCAAAAGATAAAAAAGTAACAACCGCTGACCTGAACCAGTACGTAAAAGGCTGGGGTGACAGCGATCAAGGGAATACCGACCAACTGAAAGAACTGGAAAAAGCAGTTGCTGCTAAATAAGCAGACTGCCACATCGAATACAACCCTTAGGCTATGGCATATAAGACAACAGACTGCGAGCTGTAGCGGAGAGAGAGCTTGATTCCAGTGATACTCCGGTCGCTTCAAAAGTCATACCGCCCACGCTCTAACCTATACAGTGAAGACGATGCCAAGCATCTTATGTATCGTTCTCGCTCAACCATTAACGTATTGATCCACCGGCGCGGATATTCCCGTACCGGTGGATACTTTGCTATTACAGGAAGCAATAGAAAGGAGCCTCATCATGAGTAATTCCGTAGCGCCCTCCGCTGGCAGTCTACAGATGACCGGCATTTTCAAATCGTTTGCCAATGTACCCGCGCTACAGGATGTGGACTTTCAGGTGAACAGTGGGGAGATTCATGCCTTGCTCGGTGCCAACGGCGCAGGCAAGAGTACATTGATGAAAATACTATCCGGTGCGTATAGCGCTGATCAGGGCAATATCATCATCAATGGCGAGTCCGTCACGATCGACTCCCCTGCTGCTGCCAAGCGCGCTGGAATTCAGTGTGTGTATCAGGAAGTGGATACCTCACTCATCCCGCAGCTATCTGTGGCTGAAAATATTTTGCTACACCGAATTACCGATTCTGGTGGCAGTCCGGTATTGAACTGGAAGGCACTTTTCACCGAAGCGGAAGGTATTCTAAAACGACTTGGCTTTGCAATTAGTGCACGTAAGCAGGTAAGCGAGCTCACCCTAGCGGAAAAACAGCTCGTGCTGATCGCCCGCGTCATGGCGGAAAAGGCACGCTTTGTCATTTTAGATGAACCGACAGCTCCACTTAGTATTGAAGAAGCGCAGCGTTTGTTCACCATTATGCAGGAACTCAAGTCGCAAGGCATCGGCGTGATCTTCATCTCGCACCGTCTACCGGAAATCTTCCGTGTGTGCGACCGCATTACGATTATGCGAGATGGCAAACGGGTGAGCACCTTACCAACAGGCGAAACCAACTCCAATGAAGTGGTTCATTCGATGCTCGGACGTGCATTTGAAGAAGAATATCCGAAGCTGTTCGCTGAGATCGGTGATCCGCTACTAAGCGTACGCAATCTTGCCGCTGGACGATATGTGCAGGATGTGAGCCTTGAAGTATGCAGCGGCGAAGTCGTTGCGATCGTCGGACTGGTCGGCGCAGGGAAAACCGAGCTGTCCAAGCTCCTATTCGCAGCTGACCGATCAGAGAGTGGCACGATTGAACTACGTGGTAAAAAGGTGCGTGCAAAGTCGCCACAGCAAGCGATCAAGGCAGGCATCGTGCTCGTACCGGAGGAACGTCGCAAGGAAGGTATTCTTGTCAAGGAATCCGTGCTGCACAATCTGAGCTTGCCGATGCTGGATAAGATCACTTCGATGGGTATCATTTCCGGGCGTTCAGAGCGCAAGCATAGTACAGGTCTGATTGGCGCACTCGGTATCAAAACTGCCTCCGATCGCCAGCTAACCGGCTATCTCAGCGGTGGTAATCAGCAAAAGGTCGCGATTGGCAAATGGATGGAGACGAACGCGGACATTTATATTTTGGATGAACCGACCAAAGGGGTCGATATTGGAGCCAAACGTGATATTTTCAAAGTGATCGGTAATTTGGCTCAGCAGGGCAAGGGGATTTTGTATCTGACCTGCGAATTTGAAGAAGCACTTGGACTGGCTGATCGCATCCTCGTGATGTGTGACGGACGGATCACCAAGTCATTCGCTTATGGCGAAGCTTCGCACCAGGATTTGTTATATTACGCCAGCGCAGGCCGGGAGGAACTTGTATGAAACACCAGCTAGCCCAATTCTCATATCGCTATGGAGCGCTGATCTTTATCGGTCTGGTACTGATCTTCTTCTCCGTCTATAACACACACTTTTTGACGTACAACAATATTACGGACATTCTACGCTCGATCTCTATCGTGACCTTTGTAGCGATCGGTATTACGATCTCGCTCACGGTAGATGGCTTCGATCTGTCCGCAGGCTCCACCGTTTCGCTAACAACCGTTGTATCGGCAGCGATGATGGTCTGGTATCAAATGCCGCTGATCGTTGTTATTATCGTGCCGATCATCTTAGGGATTCTGGTAGGCCTACTCAACTCCCTATTAATCGTAAAAATACGCATTCCCGATCTGCTTGCCACCCTTGCGGTCATGTACATCATTAGCGGGATTCATCGCACGTATACCAAGGGCTATGCGATCTACAACAATATGCAATTCCAGGACGGAACCAAAGCACCGGGCGTTATGCTTGATTCATTCCTCTGGATCGGTCAAGGTCGCTTACTGGGCGTTCCGTTCCCTGTTATTCTAATGATTCTCGCTGTAATCGGAATGCATCTGTTCTTCAAATACACACGTGGCGGCCGTCAGATGATTATGACAGGTAGCAATGAAGAAGCAGCTCGCCTATCGGGTCTGCGTGTGAATCGTATCCGTACCCTCGCTTATGTCGCTTCAGGTATCTTCGCAGCCATCGGCGGGATCTTGTTCGCCGCTCGCGTCGGTTCCGGTCAGGTCGATGCAGGTTCTTCCATGCAAATGGACGCATTAGCAGCTGTATTTGTCGGCTACTCCGTCTTTGGCGCCGGACGTCCCAATGTCATTGGTACGTTCTTCGGAGCGGTGCTTATGGGCATTCTGGTAAACGGCATGACGATGCTAAATGTACAATATTATGCAACGGACATCATCAAAGGTGCCGTGCTTGTACTGGCATTGGCGGTTACGTTCGTGCATCGGGCACGGCAGAAGGTTTAGCTTCTAGATGCTGGAGATGGGCTAACGCAGGCTGATTTCTGGTGCTTATGCTGACTGTTGGTGGAGTAGTCTTACACCACTGCGCGAAGGAATAAGGGAACGTCCTTAGGTTGAGTCCAGGAATCTACGAATGTAGAGGGAAGGTAGATTCCTGGGTTCCAAAGCAGTACGATCTTTTGCTACTCAAAAATCCTTTTTCATTGAACCTCGTGTTTATAAAGCCAAACACTGTAAGTCGTCCTTTTCCCTTATTTCCTTCTCTCCGTTCTGTGCGGATCGCATCATACTGAGTTGCACAAATAAATATAAGTTCATTGACTCGTTTGGGCGCATACAGCATTAGACCACAGACCGATTCTTTCAAATCCCTTAAAGGCTAGTATGATTAGCAATAACCAAGTCTCTGGCCAGTACACCGTCTATGACAGTCCACGATATAGCTGTCTTCTGTATTTTCACTATTCATTTAAAATTAAAAGATGCATGATGTCATACGCACGGAACGAGGGCAAGGAAATAAGGGAAAAGGACGCTTTTTGAGCCTAGGAATCTACATTTTCTAAATATTCATAGATTCCTAGGCTCAACCTAAGGACGTTCCCTTATTCCTTGTCGGAGTGGTATACACTTCCATAGACAATATTTTCTCAAACACTATAACCATAAACTGCACATATTCGCATGTCATATCATCATGCTAAATGTTAATAAACGTACATTTGAGGAGGGATTGCATTATGAGTACATCGGCTAAGGTGGCATATGAGCCTTTGAATGAGCAGACGGCGATTACGCTGGCTGTGAAGTTGAACTTATTTGATCGTGATGCGGAGCTGCATTGTCGGGAGATCGGGGATGGCAATTTGAATCTTGTTTTTCATGTGACCGAGCCAGCTACGGGGCATGGCACGATTATTAAGCAGGCGCTTCCGTATGTGCGCGTGATTGGCGAGAGCTGGCCGCTGACATTGGAGCGGGCGCGGATGGAAAGCGAAGCACTGCAGATTTTTGCTCGGTATGCACCGGAGTATGTGCCGGTGGTGCATCATACGGATGAGCAATATGCGATTACAGTGATGGAGGATTTGTCCAGGCTCAAGATTGTGCGGACAGGCTTTGCGGAAGGCGCGGTCTATCCGCTGTTGTCTACGCATATCGGGGAATATTTGGCGCGGACGCTGTATGGGACTTCGGACTTTGCTCTTGGTGCGGAGGCGCGCCGGGAATTGGCACTGCAATTTCATAATCCGGAGTTATGCAAAATAACCGAGAACTTTGTGTTTACGTATCCGCTGATCGACGATGAGAGTAATGCGGTGGAAACGGGTTTGTCAGAGCTGGCTCAAGAACTATGGAGCGATCAGAAGCTATTGCTGGAAGGTGCCAAGCTCAAGCAGCATTTTATGACTTCGGCAGAAGCATTGCTGCATGGTGATCTGCATACAGGCAGTATTTTTGCGAGTGATGAAGAGACGAAGGTCATTGATCCGGAGTTCGCTTTTTACGGGCCGATTGGTTATGATATTGGGCTGTTTATTGCGAATACACTATTGTCTGCGCTGGCGCGTCAGGATGATACGCGAGACGAGTTACTACGTCATGTAACGAACGTATGGGATGTGTTCACCACGCGTTATACGCAGCTATGGCAGCAGGATAATCAGGAATACTTTGCGGGTGTGCCGGGGTATTTGGAGTATCAGCTACAGCATATTTTAAAAGATACGGTGGGCTATGCAGGCAGTGAAATGATGCGGCGTGTCGTTGGACTAGCTCATGCGAAGGATATTGAGGCGATTACAGATGATGCGAAGCGTCTGCATATTAAGTCGAGTGCGGCTCGTCTGGCCCGCGATCTGATCGTGAATCGGACGCAGTATCGTGATGCCCAGCAGATCGTGCGGGCACTGGAGCAAGCGGATCAGGGTGTGGAGATTGGGAATTAACTCGTTTCGTGAGGATCAACGATCATATAGGATATTCAAGAACCTTCTGTAGCCATACAGGAGGTTTTTTGATTGGGCTATAACTTATAACTCAGCGTTTGTTGCTCTAGCCTAATGCATCATACTACTGTACCTACTGGGCTTCTCATCGTTTTATGATCTATGCTATGGTATGTTGAACCGTATACGGCAACATCTGATGATAAGATAGGAGTGTACCTGACCTATGACGTATTATGCTCTACAATTTCAATATCCACGCAAAGGATTCATCTCAGGCGGAGCTACATTCACGCCTGCGCTGGATGATTATTACGATCCCAATCAAACAGTAATTTCACATGGGACGACAGCAGAAGTCGAACTGGATGCCAGATTGCGCAAAATGGATGTGGATCTGTTCTATACAGGCACCCGGACGATGGTCGTTTCCGATGCCTTTAAGCAACTACTCGAACAGTGGAACGTAACTGCGCAGTTTATATCGACGCAGGTGGTGTATCATAATCATGCCGCTGTACCGGGAACGTATTGGATTGCTCATCGTCTGAAACTGCTGGATTGCGTTGATTATGAACAGTCCACTTATGCAGGTAAGACGCTTGTGCTACGTTCTATCGACAATCCACCACGCCGCGTAGCGAAGGGATTTGAGCAGATCGTTCTTGATGAGTCCAAGCTTGAGAGCAATGAATTTTTCCAGTTGGATTATACCTATATTCCAAATCCGATCATTTCCGAAGCATTTCTTAACGAATGTAAAAAACGAAAGTTAAAGCTTAATGCTACACCAATCAACGAATTTAAGCCTTAATATTGCTTGATGTAATCGTATCATGCAAAGGATTTTAAACAGAGTCGTGGAAATATTAATAGTAGTCGCAAACATGGAGAAGCTTGCACACTAACATAGATCTTGCCTTTTGCAATTTTATATATTTTCTATATACATTTCCTATCAAAAAAACGAAGCGATCCATAGCGGATCAGCTTCGTTTTTTGTGTGTAGCTGTGCGTAGCTTCGTGCTTTTATACCTGGCTGGATATTTACTTTTTGGTATTGTAGCTTTAACAGGCACGCTTCCCTTTCTTACAGCTTGTTCCCTATACATGTACTATTCACACCCGATGCCCATTCGCCTGAATGAAGAACTGCGACTGAATATAGTTGTACGTAATACGCGAGAAGTCAAACGGCTGTCCGTTGGTCAAATGAAAGATCGTCTCCACATCCAGCTTTGGATCGCCTGAATTCAAGCCCAGATGACCTGCCTCTTCCTCCTCTAGCTTGCCCACATGCAGATACGAATCGGAAAAGCCAATCTTCAGCCCCAACCCTTCACGAATATAATCAAAGATCGAATCCGATACGATCTCGTTATTCAAATACGTCACAATCGCCTTGTTATAGTACGACTCCTCCACACACAGCGTCTGTTCGTAAATATAACGGATGCGCTTCACATAATACACATCCTGATCCATGCTAATGTTCAAGTTTTTGGCAGCTTCACGGCTTGGCTTACGTACGGCAAGCTCCAGTACATTGGATGTGATCGGGAACTGCTCCAGATCGCGGGTGAAGCCCTGGTTCTTAATCAGACTGATGTAGCCTTTGCGGCCATGACGACGGACGAAGATGCCACTTCCTCTGACCTGAAAAATAACGCCCTTTTCCTCCAGCAGCTCCAGCGACTTAATAATCGTACTTTTACTCACGCCGAACTGCACCATGAGCTCGTCCAGTACAGGTAGCTTATCGCCTTGTTGCAGCGCATGCTCCTGGATGTATTTTTCGATTTCTGCGGCAATGTGCTGATATTTTAACATGAGTATACCTCTTTAGTTTTAGTGTAGTAGTGGCTATGTAGCTTGTAATGCTAAAACGCCAATGTCTAGTGACGATGGGCAATACCATACGATGCTAGCTTATTTGAAGCTTCTTATTTCGAGTATTCTTTGAAGTTTCCTAAAGGATACTTTACCGAGATTGTACCATATTCCTTTTCAAACCTCACTTTCAAATTATTTATTCACTCTAAAATAATTTGGGTATTGATAAATTATACCGTTATAATTATACTGTAAGCATACAACTAAAGCGTTTGCAAATGAGAAACGCGAGCTGCAATGAGAAAGTGATTGAGCAATGCCAAATATTCACACTGCAATTATGAAGGAGTGGTTCCATTGTCGGGAAAAGTTAGAGATTATCCAAAACTGGCACATGACATATTGGAAGCGGTCGGCGGCGAGCAAAATATCGCTGGAGCGACGCGCTGTGCAACTCGTCTACGGCTTGTGTTGAAGCAAAATAATGCACAAGCCAAGGAAACAGTTGCCGCAATGCCTGGTGTCATTACAGTTGTTGAAAATAGTGGGCAGTTCCAGGTCGTCATCGGGCAACACGTCGGCGAAGTGTACGATGAGTTCGCTAAGCTTGTGCACCTAGAGCAAAATGAAGACGAGCCACAGCCCAAAGGTACCGTTCTAAATCGTATTATCGCAACCATGTCGGCGGTATTTGCGCCATTTGTGTATATACTCGCTGCCGCAGGAATCATGCAGGGTCTGCTCATCATTGCGAGTCTGCTGTTCCCAAGCTTTGGTGAATCGGGTACGTATCAGGTGATTAGCTTTATCTCATGGGCACCATTCACCTTCCTGCCGATCTTTATCGCCATCACGGCATCGAAACATTTTAAAACGAATATGTACATTGCGGTTGCATGTTCGGCTGCACTCGTCAGCCCAGCATGGGCAGAGATGGCTGCCAAAATTGCAGACGGAGGAAGCGTTAACTTTATCGGTATTGCGCTGACAGAGACTACATATACATCTTCTGTATTACCACCACTGTTTCTCGTATGGATTCTGTCTTACTTGGAGCGCTTCCTGAACAAGCGCATCCATGAAGTGGTGCGTCCACTATTCGTACCTCTTCTGTGTATGCTCATTATGGTTCCACTGACGATCGTACTGATCGGACCTGTAACGACACTCGGTGCGAATGGCATTGCAAACGGATACAACTTCCTTGCTGAAAATGCACCTGCACTGGCCGGAGCGATTATCGGGGGCTTCTGGCAGGTTATCGTTATCTTCGGCGTACACTGGGGTGTCACCCCGATGGTACTTGCCAATTTTGAACAATATGGACGCGACTCCTTCCAGGCGTATCAGACGATCGCCGTTGTCGCACAGATCGGTGCTGTACTCGGCGTTATTTTGAAAACGAGAAATCAAGAAACACGTAAAATCGGTATTTCTGCGGGTGTGACTGGATTGTTCGGTATTACCGAGCCTGCGATCTACGGCATCACACTGCGCTTCAAAAAGCCAATGATCTTCGGTTGTATTTCTGGGGCGATCGGCGCGATTGTAGCGAGCTTCTTCAATCCGTACTATTTTGCCTATGCAGGACTACCAGGACCACTCACGATTGTAAACGGTATTAACGCTGACTATCCGACCTCGGTATGGGCATTCTGATCGGCTGTGCGATTGCGATTGTACTACCAACGATTCTGATCCAACTGTTCGGTTATGGCGTGGACGAAGCGAAGACATCTGCGGGGGATGCAAGTCTGGTCAACGAACAGGGACAACCTGCTGGTGGAGCTGGTAAAGTAGCCGCTACACCTGTAGCAAGTGCAGATGCAGCGATGAGCGCTATTAGCGCTACGGCAGGTGCAGACGCCGCTCACCGCCAGACGAATGTAGCCGATCTGCCCAACGAAGAATACATTAGCGCACCACTAATCGGCAAAATTGTCCCACTGACCGAAGTACCTGACGAAGCATTCAGCTCTGGTGCCATGGGTCAAGGACTTGCCATCGAGCCATCTGGTGACAAGCTCTACGCTCCATTCGACGGCACCGTAGCGACTGTCGCACCAACTGGACATGCCATCGGACTACGCTCCGATACAGGCGTCGAACTATTCGTACACATTGGACTGGACACTGTGAAGCTAAAAGGCGCTCCCTTCAACCTGCAAGTCAAAGAAGGCGATACCTTCCAAAAAGGCGACCAATTGCTCCAATTCGACAAAGCCCTGATCCAAAGTAACGGCATGCCAACGATCACACCTGTACTCGTAACCAACAGCTACGATTACAAACAGATCTTAGTCGGCGAGCTGGATCAAGCCACAACCGATGCCGATATTTTGACCGTCATTCGTTGAGTTACCTAGTTCACGATGAAGCAAGTAATTTCTTCAAGTACTGAATCAACTTATTGCTTGGATAACTTCGCCAATAATATAAGCATGTAGGGCGTATTAGCCTATCTATGTTCATATGCCAAGTAATATGAACGTCTAAATTAAAACGCTACTCCTTCTGCAAATGAAGACGGAATAAACAAGAGTTAATACTACGTATGTAAAGCAGTCGCACTCAGCATAGAGTGAGGCTAAGGAAATAAGGGAAAAGGACGACGACTAGTGTTTGGCTTTATAAACACGCTACTAGTGTTTAGCTTTATAAACACGCTTTGGAGGGGCGAGAATCTTCAATATCATCCTAATCCAAAAGATTCTCGTGGCTCCACCGAGTCCGTTCCCTTATTCCTTACCAGAACGATGTAGCTTAGCACTATCACTAGAGAGACAACCACAACTATATTGGATACCATGGAGGATACAATCATGACGAAACTACCTGCAAACTTTCTATGGGGCGGCGCACTCGCGGCTCATCAATTCGAAGGCGGCTGGAACGCTGGCGGCAAAGGCCCGAGTGTTGTTGACGTAATGACTGCGGGCGCACACGGTGTGCCGCGTCAGATCACCGATAATATCGAGCCGGATACCTTTTACCCCAATCACGAAGCGATCGACTTCTATCATCACTACAAGGAAGACATCGCGATGTTTGCTGAAATGGGACTGAAATGTCTGCGTACCTCGATCGGATGGAGCCGTATTTTCCCACAAGGAGATGAAGATACGCCGAACGAAGCAGGTCTGCAATTTTATGACGATGTGTTCGACGAGTTGCTCAAGCATGGCATCGAGCCTGTCATTACCCTGTCTCACTTTGAAATGCCACTGCATCTGGCACGCGAATATGGCGGCTTCCGCAGCCGTAAAGTGATCGAGAATTTTGTTCGCTTTGCCGAGGTCTGCTTTACCCGTTATCGCGACAAGGTGAAATACTGGATGACCTTTAACGAGATTAACAATAAAATGGACGCGCATAATCCGATCTTCCTGTGGACGAACTCTGGCGTCATGGTCAAAGAGGGCGAGAATGCACGCGAGGTCATGTATCAGGCAGGGCACCATGAACTGCTGGCGAGCGCACTCGCTGTAGCCAAAGGCAAAGCGATCAACCCGGACTTCCAGATCGGCGCGATGGTATCGCATGTACCGATCTATCCTTATTCCTGTAACCCGAATGATGTGATGCTGGCAGAGGAAGCGATGCGAGAGCGCTATTTCTTCCCGGATGTGCATGTGCGCGGGTACTATCCGAACTATGTACTGAAAGAATTTGAGCGTGAAGGCTTCAACATCGTATTCGAGCCAGGAGATGAAGAGATTCTGCGTAACGGTACGGTTGATTATCTCGGCTTCAGCTATTACATGTCCACCACCGTCAAGAGCGATGTGATAAACGACAATACAGGCGATGTGGTAAATGGCGGTCTGCCGAACAGTGTGGAGAATCCGTATATCAAGTCCAGCGATTGGGGCTGGGCAATTGATCCAGTCGGTCTGCGTTATACACTCAACCGCTTCTACGATCGCTATCAGATTCCGCTGTTTATTGTGGAAAATGGTTTCGGCGCGATCGACCAGGTCGAAGACGACGGCTCCATTCATGATCCAGCACGCATTGAGTATCTCAAATCTCATATCGAAGCACTAGAGCAAGCCGTGAACTACGATGGCGTAGATCTGATCGGCTATACACCATGGGGTATTATTGATATCGTGTCGTTCACAACAGGCGAAATGAAAAAGCGCTACGGCATGATCTACGTAGATCGTGATAACGAGGGGAATGGCTCGATGAAGCGGTATAAGAAGGATTCATTTGAGTGGTATAAGCAAGTGATTGCGAGCAATGGGGAGCAATTGGAAAGCAGTAGTAAAAGCTATACGTATAAGTAAGCATTCCATCCCCACTGATCTAGAATATAAAACAAGAGGAGCCACTAATCTAAGGATTAGCAGCTCCTCTTGTTTTGGTTATACACCGAATACCCAACAATTGTGTTTAAAAATGATTCCATAACTAGCTACGTTTATTTTGCTCGTTATTTCCCATCGGGCAATGCAATGATCATATTTTGGTAGGCGCCAGAGAACTCACCCGAGATCTGAAATGCTTTATCATCAGCGTTTCGATATCCCGCACTTAGAACAGTCGTATTATGGTTTACAGTAAAGTACACGATACGATTTTGTACGAAAAAGTGTTGGAAGGCAGGCGAGAGTGTATCCTTTAGATCGCCTGCGACCTGGTCGAAGCTTCCTGTTCCACCTTGTATCGTAAATTGTCCAATTGCAATAGCCTTGCCATTTATAATATGAACGATCGTGGAAATATAGCCATCTGTATATATGTATTCATCCGCTTTGCCCTCTAAAAAATCATAACTTTCTATCAAAAAATCATTTTCCCGATAAAGAAGGTCGAAGTTCGCTTGAATCGGTAAAGAGATCGCTACTTGTCTTGCTTTTTGTAAATCTTTGCTTGCCAGCTCAGGTGAATTGGTGAAACTCTTGCTCGTCACAAATACAATCTGACGGATCGTCTCAAACTGTACGTTAGAATCGAATGCCTCCGTCACAAAACGAATTGGTAGGTAGACACGCTCTTGCTTCATTTGCGCCGGTACATCTAAAGTGATCGGCTTGTCATCTTTATAGGCAATATTGCTGTTTAGGGTCACTTTCACCTTGCTCTGAGACGCATTCGAGATCGTCACTGTCTGGCTGGTACCATCCCAGATGTATGTAAGTCCCAACGTGGATAAGGAGCGAATCGGAATCAGCACACGATGATTTACCTGTTCTGGCGTCGTGCCGGTTTGAATAAACTCTCCATTCACATTGATCAAAATCGGTCGAAATTTCGCCTTGGATGCAGCATCTATAGTATTGGAATGACTGCATACCAGAGTCACTATTAGACCTAATACAAGTAGTAGCTTTCTCATTGTTATCTGTTCCTCCTTAGTGGTATTCATTGACTGGATATAGATGCACATAAAAACAGCAGACTCGCCGATGTACATACGAATCTGCCGTCCTAAATTCGTTATAAAAATGGTTTATTTCTACTTGTACCTATCCCCAGCACAACCTTCTACTTCTTCACCCGTGCCAGATGTGCTTCCAGTCGATCCCATGTCTGCGTAATCCCCTCAGCCATACCCATTTCCATAACCTGCTTCAGTGACTCTTCCGAATCAAAATACGCGCGGCTAATGAGTCTCGTCTTGCCTCCTTGATCGTGGAACACGGTCTGAATGCGACTGCTTGGCATTTCTTCGGAGACACTGCCACTCGCATCGGAGAAATAATCAGTGTATACGATCTGGCTTGGCTTTTCGATCAGGTCATAGACGGCCTTTCCCCATGATTCCTGTCCGTAAAAGTCGCCCTGTCCCTTGTCCATGCAAGTCATACAGTAATGCCATTCACCACCCGGACGAAAATCAATATTACATACGGTAAGCTCCCAGCCATGTGGCCCCCACCATTCACGAAGATGCGCGGCTTCGGAAAATGCTTTGAATGTCAGCTCTACAGGTGCGTCGAAAATACGTTCCAGTGTAAGTTCCTGTCCGTCCGTTTTAATAATCATTTGATCTGACATGAATGATGACCTCCTGAGCTTCAAATGGGTGAAATCCAGATATAACTACTTCCATCATATCATCAGTTCCCCTCGAAATAGTACATAAAAATCGAGTTGTTTTGCAGCTTCTCTTCCATAAGAGATATAATACAGAAAAGACCATTCCCACTTCCAATCTACTATTCTCACAAGGCATCCAGCAGTGTCTTATTCGGTGCAACCCCACCACTTTACCCTACCTGCCAATATTCGTTGTATGATATCCCTTCTGAACGAGCGCACTATGCTTACGCCTATATATGATCCCGCAAGATCTCGCAATCCTACTACGCAGAGCGTACGAATATTTTAAGATCAGAGAGGAACGATGCCCATGAAACTTCAACGCCCTTCCTCGCCCCTTGGCGAGTTCATTCGCTCTCGTCGTGAACGGATTCAGCCTGCGCTTGCCGGGATTCAGCCCTTACCTGGACGCCGCCGCACACCCGGCTTGCGACGTGAAGAAGTCGCCTATCTTGCCAATGTGAGCGTAACGTATTATACCTGGCTGGAACAAGGTAAAGAGACGAACCCGTCTCCTGAAGTGATCGAAAGTATTAGCATGGCGTTACAGCTAGATGTCGATGAGCGACAGTATTTACGCAGTTTGATTGATGGCGAAAGCACCTCTACAATGCGGACGACCAAGCATGATTATGATGTGTTACAGCGTCTCGTCCAACAGATGCAATATCCGTCGTTCATTACAAATGAAGCTAGCGATGTGATCGTGTGGAATCGTGCGGCGGAGCTGGTCATTGCTGATTTTGGTGCGATGGATGAAGCGGATCGGTACATGCTGAACATCATTTTTTTAGATGAAAGCTATCGACAAAAGCTGATCAACTGGGAGGACTTTGCCCGTTATAGCGCAGGCATTATGCGTGCAGGGTTTGAACGCAATCGCGGCGAGCCGCTCTATGTGGAGCGCTTCAATCGACTGTATGGGGGAAGCGCTAAGTTTGCTGAGCTGTGGGATCAATTTGAGATTCGTCAGAAGCGTGTCGCAACCGCCGTATACCGGATGGAGGATGGCGAGGAAATGGAGTTTGAAATTCATTCCGCATCGGCAATTAATGAAGATCCAAGTCTGCACTGGTGCTTTTTCGTTCCATCTGCCAGCTCGGTGAGTAATTTGGAGCGGTTATTAGCAGAGGATAACGGATTATAGATTATAACTTGTATAAGACGTACAAGATCTTGATATAGGAAATAAAGAATATATACTGTTAATGCCATTACCAGTATAACCATGCTGTGGCTAGACATTGTGCAAACACTTATGCTGAGAACAAATACAGCATAACAGGAGGCAAATGATGACAAAAACATGGTTTATTACAGGTGCAACAGGCGGATTGGCTACACCTCTGATCGAGCAATTACTACAGCGCGGCGATCGCGTAGCGGCAACGATTCGTAAAGCTGGCGCACTGGATCACTGGAAAGAACAGTATGGCGATCAGCTATGGATTGCTCATCTGGATCTGACGAATGCTGCTCAAGTGAATGAAGTAGTATCGCAAGCTTTTGCAGAGCTGGGACGCATCGACGTGATCGTCAATAATGCCGCGTATGGTCTGTATGGTGCAGTGGAAGAAGCGAGCGATGAGCAGATCCAGCATCTGTTCCAGACGAATGTATTCGGCTCGCTACGAGTAGCTAAGGCTGCCATTCCACATTTACGACAACAAGGTGGCGGACAGATTGTGCAGATTTCCAGCATGGCAGGGCATTATTCCACGCCGGGTATGGGTCTGTACTGCGCCTCCAAATGGGCAATTGAAGCTGCCATCGAAGCACTCGCATCAGAAGTTGCACCATTCAATATCCGTACGCTGATGGTCGAACCGGGCGGTATCCGTACGAATTTTATTACAAGCAATGCGGTGTTCGGCGAACGAACCGATCTGTATCGCAACGAAGAAGCAGGGCAATTTGTAGCGCTAATGAAAGGCGAGCTGCCCGGCGTGGATGCAGAGACATTTAAGAGTATGGTTGTTGGTGATCCGGTGAAAATGGCAGAGCAGATCATGTACGCAGTTGATGAGGGTAATGCACCACTTCGACTGCCGCTTGGCAGCGATGCTTATGAATATACACGCAAGGCACTGACTGATCGTCTGGAAGCGCTAGAATTACAAAAGGAACGTTCCTTTTCCACCGATGCCGATGATGTGATCCGGCAAGTGTAAGGAATCGTGTATACAGGTACGAACATCCAAAAGGTACACCTTCTGCTGTATGATGCAGATCCGGTGTACCTTTTGGTTTCCCCTCTGACGATTTTCAAATAAAAACATTCTCCTCACGCCCGTTTATCGGTACACTAGAATTATGAATCTTTTGCATTCTGATGAACGGAGTGATTGCTATGGAGCAGGGATTAGACTCGTTTAAGCTCAAGCCGGATTATGCACGTATGATCGTGGACGCTATCGTAGACGGCTATCGCGACTATATTGAGATTCGCAAAAAATACCGTAGTATGATGGCGATCAGCTCAGGCTTTGCCTGGACGAAAAGTAATTTTATCGAGCACAAAGTTGCCGAGCGCTGCCAGGCCCTTGGATTCCGCTACAAAAAAGCCCGTGCCGGGCTAACATGGGACTATCTACAGTTCATTCATGAGCAGGATCGGATGATGTTTGTGATCAAAGACGCCGCCTATTTCCTACCTGCTGGATCTGGAGCGAATCGTCTTCCTCATCCGATGATGCAAGCATCCTCCCAGCGTACGTACTTACACGATCTGGCACGACTTAATCATCATATTCTGTTCCCAGACGAATACCGCGAACCTGCATTTATGTTCGATGAGGAACTCACTCAAGCTTCATTCGATTTTGGATTAGAGCAGGATTATGGTGCTATACCCGAGGACGTATACATGGCGGTAAATGAATTCCATATCCTCACCTACGCCCTGGATAGCCGCCACCAAATGTCCGATATCATCCACTATATGCCAAGCCCAGAAGATCACCGCGCCTACGAAATCGAAGACCTGTCCCCATTCATCGACGGCGCCGAACTATCCGAATACGACCGCAAAGTCTTTGCCGTCGACGAAGACGAATACATGCGCGTCATCGCCGAACACGACGTGCTGATGGATGCCAAGTATCGTTCCAAAGGTACGAAAGATAAAAAGGAATGACTGTCCTTTTATCTACTGACTCTCAATTTCTAAACAGCGTTAAGACGTCTGCGGCTACTTCTACTGCTATCATTTGATTACTATAAACACATACCAAAAAAGCGCAGCATGGAGATACGAACCTTCTCCACGCTGCGCTTTTTGTCGTTATGAGATATTTAAAGGGATCAACTTTTATTGAGAGATCTTACCACTATCTAGAATGCTAGATTCCTGCGTTTCATCTTGGGACGTTCCCTTATTCCTTACCGAAGTGGTGTATCTCCCACCTCATCATTAGTATCTTAACGAGCCTGACCCGCTCCAGCCGTAGCCACTTTAATATCCCCCGCTGCCCAATACGATCCCGGTACATCCACCCATGATGTAGTATGACTCACCGCTCCATCACCAGTAGCCTTCATCCCCAGCACTCGATTCAACAGCACAACCGCCTCCGCACGCGTCAACGTACGATCCGGCTCAAACGTACCATCCGGATAGCCCTGCATATAACCCGCCTGCTGTACACGCGCAATATCCATCGCTGCCCAGTGCTTCCCGGTGTCCAGGAACGAAGCCGTCGCTTCATTGCCACTCAGCTTCATCCAGCGCGATACGACCGCAGCCATTTCAGCGCGAGTGATCGGACGCTCTGGTGCGAAGCGACTTTGCTCATATCCTTTCATCCAGCCCTGCGTCGTTACTGATGCAATCGCTGCCGAAGCCCAGTCGTCCGCCTTCACATCCGCATACAGTCGCATCGCTGCTACCGATAGGGAAGTCTGCGATTCACTAGCTCCTGCAACTGCTGCTTGCCCCGCTTGCTTTACTTGCGATAGACGACTCAATATCGCCGCCAGCTCCGCACGTGTGACCGTCCGTGCTGGACGGAACGTATGATCAGGATAACCCTGCATATAGCCCGTTATAGATGCAGATACCGATTCGCTTGCACCTTTGTCCGTACTCGTCCCACTACTCATAGGCTCCATACGCAGCAAGGTGAAGGTACTGAATTTGTTAACTGTGAACTTCATCGCCAGTGACTGATCTGCTCTCGTTTCGAGCTCTGGACGAATCCATTCCTTACTGCCATCACTATGCTCCACGTACACAACAAGCTGCTTCAAGAAGCTTTCACGCTCCGTAGCACCTGCAGGTAATGATGACGATGCTAGTGGTAAGAATAGCTGTACCGGCTGCCCCTGTACATTGGTTGTAATCTCCACCGGATCGCCAATGATGCGAACCTGTGCTTGTCCTGCTACCTGCTTCACCAGTGGATCGTTATCTACACGCTTTGCTACTTCCTCAGCAGTAGCGGTACCCGTACCCGATGTGATCGTAAACTGACTCGTTTCGTTCCGTGTTGCCAGTGTCGACGATGGTAACAACAACCCCACCGCTGGCGTACTTAGCTCAAGCCCGGCAGAAGCCGCAGACAGCGTACGAGCCGTATCGGCTGGCAATGTAAAGCCTAGCTGTGCTGTATTTATATTACTCGCCGGAACAACCAGACGCACGAGATCCGCACCAGCCGATCTCATCGCCGCCAGCGCTTCATTTGCCTCTGCTGCGCTATATTGAATAGTATCTCGTACCACTCCATCTCCACCTACACTACGCTGAATCGTAAAGGCAGAGGTTGGATTACTACCCTGCGTACCCGCACTCATGCGGATTGCCTGACTCTGTCCAGTTGTACCACCTCCTCCACCAGATGAACTAGAGGAATGATTATTGCCCGAATTGCCTCCTGGTGTAGGCAATGGATTCGGTACAGGAACAGGCGTTGGTTCTGGAGTGGGTGTAGGCTCAGGTGTTGGTGTAGTGTCCACGCCACGTACAAATGTTAGATAAAAGTCGTCCAGCGTTCCCCAGGCTCCGCCATCTGCACGAACCACTGCCCCTACAGTTAACGAGCCATCTGCTACATACACATCATGGATAACCGGCTGACTCCACTGTACCCATCCATTCACGTTCGTAGGCTGTTCGAGCGTCTGACCGCCCGTTTTAGCATATAGCTTCATGTCCGAGTTGCTCGCATTGCCGCCTTGAATATTCATCGACAGATCGTAATAGCCGGGCTTCAGGCCATATACATCCTGTTCTACTCGGAAATTCACTTCATTAGCATCGAAGAAATGGAGCGAATACTGGCCCGTTTTGGCATCGGATGCTTTATTTTGATAATCCGTATGCGGGGATAGTCCGTCACCATACGTGATTTTCCACATGCTACGATCATTTTGCTCAAAGCTACCGTTTTGTACTAAATTCGGCTTACGGATCGACAGAGTTGCCTGTACCGGATAGCCACCCTCTGCGGTGCCACTGATGATATAGCTACCTGCTCCACTAGCAATCGCCTGATCGAGCTGCTGTTCATTCCAAACTACCGACACACTGCCTGTACTGCCGTCATTGTAGGTTGCCGTCGCTGAGTCTGGTAGATTGACCGGATCTCCTGCATTAACGGTGAGTGAGATCGGCTGAATCGCATCGACTTTGAGTGGAGCTGTCGCACCTGTATTCACATATTTGAACACATTCAGCGATGGTAACGGATGCCCGGTAAAATCAAACAACGCCTGATTATCTACTGCGCTACCGCCGTACCATTTGCCTGCATCGTCAGGATCATACTCACCCGCATAGCTGGATGCCCAGCCAGAGCCGTATTGCTCCCACAGCTTCTGATTGTTAGTAAGCTCACTTGCCGGGCCGACAGGCAACCATGCTGGTTCCCAGTAAAATACGCCAAGTCCTGCCGAGCCAACGTTCGCGACGGCCTGCATCACATTACGCACCGAGGTTGCCTGACCTTGCACGCTGATCGGATAATCAAGCGTCTGCCCCGTGCTGCGCGGTGCTGTATTCTCATGTCCATCCCCATCTGCTGCCGTGTACGCATAGGATGTCTCAGCGACCATAACCTTTTTGCCATACGTGTCCGCGACCTGCTTGAGCACAGCCGTCAGATTATCCAGCGTACCGTGCCAGAACGGATAATACGAAGTGGCAAACACATCGTAGTCCACGCCATTGTCAGCCAGAGACTTCGCATAGAACGCATAACGTCCTGCCGATTCTGGATTTGTAAAATGCAGTGCCACCAGAATATGCGGATCGACCGCACGAATCGCCTGACTGCCCTTATTGAACAGCTTGCTAATGCTCGTCCAATCCTTTTCCCCGATAAAATACTGGTTCGTCTCATTACCGACCTGAACCATACCGACATTCACACCTGCATCGACAATCTGCTGCAAGCTATTCTTCGTAAAGTCATATACAGCTTGCTCTTTCTCCTCCAGACTGAGGTTCGCCCATGCCTTTGGTACATGCTGCTTAGCTGGATCTGCCCAGAAATCGGAATAATGGAAGTCCACGAGCAGCTTCATCCCATTCGCAGTCGCTCTTTTCCCAATCTCAATGGCTTTTGCTAGATCGTTATCTCCACCGCCATATCCCTTGCCTGCGGCTGTATACGGATCATTCCATATCCGAACACGAACATAGTTCACACCTGCCTCATGTAGCGTGGTGAAGATGTCCTGAATATTTCCTTGCTCATCGTAAAATTTCACACCACTTTGCTCCAGCGAAATAATGCTGGATACATCGACGCCTTTAATAAAATCCGAGCTGAGCCCGTCGATCTTATGCACCACAATATCGGCGGCTACGGGCTGCGACGTATCGTTGCTGGTTTGCTTAAGCTGAACATCGTCCAGATACCCCCATACCTTGGCGTTTCCGCGAATATGTGCGCCAATCACCACATTGGTCGCTGGTTCTTTCAGGACAAACTGTAGCTTGAGCGTGCCCCAGTTGTTATAGCCTGTCGTCGCTGTCTCTGTACCCTGCGCGGTATCTGCGAATACTTGCACCTGTGCGGCTTCGCTACCCGAGCCGCCCATCGCTTGCAGCGTTAGCTCATAACTACCAGCGGGTAGCGAGTACACGGATTGACTGACCGTAATCTGCTCCTGAGCTGTAGCGCTATCTTTGATCCAATATTTAAACGCATGACTGCCTTCGGCTGCTGTAATAAAGGAATCATTGGCATACGCATATCGACTAATATCCGCCTGACTCCAATCCGAGGCATCTACTTTCCATGATTGATCGCTCCAAAAATCACTTTCAAATCCCGCGTTAGCTAGCGACACCTTCGTATCTGCCGCCGCTGAAGTGCTCATGCCAAGCGGCCATGTTCCCAGTACCATCGTCATGATCAACAACAGCAGTGGCATCCTTTTTCTACTTCTCATTTCTTTATCCCCTTCCCTATACCAAGCCTCTTCCGACACGCCTTCCACTTTATGTAAAGCGCTTACAACATTACTGAGATCACTATAGCAGACTGCCGAAAGGTCAGACATGAGAGGATTGCAACATTTCGTGTTTTTAAGCAAGGGATTTGCAGACAATGCCAGCTCCTTGCTTGGAAATAAACATCAAAAAGGAGCAAGCCCCTTAATCGAGGCGTTGCTCCTCATGTTTTAACTTCAAATACTACGTGTCACCACATCTGGCGCTGTCTCTACACCTGTTGTTACGGGTGGATGTCCGTTCAGTTCTAACACATCTGAAGTCGAACTGAAAATCTGGCGGAACAGATCTGGATGATCGGACAGTGATACGCCGTAGGATGGGATCATTTCTTTGATCTTCGGTTCCCATGCTGGCAACTCTTTTGGGAAACAGCGACGTAGCACTTCTAGCATCACGTGAACGGCTGTGGAAGCTCCCGGTGAAGCGCCGAGCAGGGCGGCAACCGAACCGTCAGCGGCACTAACTACCTCCGTACCGAATTGCAGTGTACCTTTGCCGCTTGGCGTATCCTTGATGACCTGAACACGCTGACCAGCAACAACAAGCTCCCAGTCTTCGCTTTTCGCCGTTGGAATGAACTCACGCAGCTCTTCCATCCGCTGCTCACTTGTCAGCATGACCTGCTGAATCAGATAACGAGTTAATGCCATTTCTTTCATTCCTGCAGAGAGCATCGTCAGCAGATTGTTCGGCTTCACGGAACCGATCAGATCCATATTAGAGCCTGTTTTCAGGAATTTCGGCGAGAAGCCCGCGAATGGTCCGAATAACAGTGCTTTTTTATTATTAATATAACGAGTATCTAGATGCGGGACAGACATCGGCGGCGCGCCAACCTTCGCCTTGCCGTATACTTTGGCATGATGCTGTTCGATCACATCCGGGTTTTTACAGACCATGAATACGCCACTTACCGGGAAACCGCCGATTTGACGGGATTCGGGAATGCCTGTCTTTTGCAGCAGTGGCAAACTGCCGCCACCCGCGCCGATAAACACAAAGCGTGAGACATGATGCTCTACTCGTCCATTTTCTAAATTCTGCACCTTCACGCTCCACGAGCCATCCGGTGTACGTTTAATATCCTTAATGCTGTGTCTGTAATGCACCTCAGCGCCTTTGTCTTTGAGATACTCGAACATCATTCGAGTGAGTGCACCGAAGTTCACATCTGTACCCGAATCAATCTTCGTTGCCGCGATCGGCTCGCTCGATGTGCGCCCATTCATGATAAGCGGAATCCACTCTTGTAGCTTGCCCGCTTCATCTGCATATTCCATTCCTTGAAACAGCGGGTTTTGGGTAAGCGCTTTAAATCTTTTTTTCAAAAAAGAAACATTACTTTCACCCAGCACCAGACTCATATGCGGAATCGGCTTAATGAATTGCTGTGGATTGCGAAGTACGCCGGTCTGAATCAGATGCGCCCAGAATTGACGGGATAGCTGAAATTGCTCGTTGATTTGTACGGCTTTGCTAATATCAATAGAGCCATCCGGCTTCTCAGACGTGTAGTTCAGTTCACACAGCGCAGCATGACCCGTACCTGCGTTGTTCCATTCGTTGGAGCTTTCTTCGCCAGGGCTTGCCAATTTCTCAAACACTTTAATTTCCCATTCTGGTGCTAACTCTTTCAGCAATGATCCCAGTGTCGCACTCATGACACCAGCACCAATTAAGATAATGTCTGTTTTTTTCGGTAAGCTGCTCATAAAAACCTTCCTTATCTCGTATATTTGCAAAAAAGAGCAGTAGCTCCTGCTCAGGTACTTCAAGAAGCAAGGCTCCACTCAGGAACATAACGATACGGCACGGAACTTTCGCTGCGCAAAAATCCCTTTTCATTTTACTTCGCGTTCGTGATGCCAAACGCTACACAGATGATTTTCTACAGTTGTATAGGACAAAACATAACTCTCTTCATTATAACCCAATTAAAGTCTGTTCGATAAGTATGATATTGTACCTTGCAAAAATCCTTCTCCTAATTATATACCATTTGGAGTTGGTAAAAAATGAAAAGTTTGCTCGAAAAGGGCTAACCGGATGAAAAACCGACAAGAGAATACGGATTACAGGGATTTAGAGATGTTATTTACCGGTACGACAATCTGCGTTAAAAGCAAATATAAATAACGCTTGTATATATTATATATTTTTTGACATATATAATACAGTGTAAACGTTCTTACTTATCGTTCATCTCCTATATCGGTATCCAGTATGGAGATCAAGAGACCCCTGACGCAATTCCGCATCAACCTTTTCAATATGATGTCTGTGAGGAAGATAGCACTGCTATGCGCCTATCATAATCATTGCTTCAGTATGCTACTGCAAAAGTATGCCTGCTACATTCTGTCCTTTGATCCTGCTGAACTTCATGTGCTGATCGAGGCGCTAGTAGGCGAACCGAATATGTGTACGCTGATTATTAGCCGACTATTTACCGATACGATCTTTGTACAGCATATCTTATGGCAGCATGAACAAACGATCCATGACATGCCGCATCTTATTACTCACTTTAACGATGAAGCAACCAACGCAAGCCTGTGTCAGTTCAAGCGGCATTCATTTTACCAGTCGAAAGCGATCACCTGTATCCTCTACATCAAAGATCAGACAGCGTGACTCCGGCATCCGAAATGGACGGTGCAAAATCAGCTTCCACTGCCCGGTAAAGGTACGGAACAGCATCCCATGTCCACTATCTTCACATACCAGCGGCTCAAGCTGCTCCCACGGACCTTGCAAATTGCCGCTGACTGAGCGAGCAATTGTCTGTACATAGCTGTCATGCTCATAGCTGGACCAGAGCATAACGAGCGAACCACCAGAGGTGCGGTACAGCTGGCAGCCATCCGTCACATAGACGGTCGGCTTATCGGATGATGGCACTGTATCGGTACTCGCCTGATCGGATAAAAAGCTTGTCGTAGGAGACGAGGTTGAAGATAGCCACGGGGCTTCTGAGCCGCTAAATAGATGCATCGGTTCGCCCACTGTACCTGTCCAATCGTTATTAAGACGCATCGCTTCAATCGTACCGTCGATCGTCTGCACCCATTCATGACAGTAAACGATCCACGGCTGCTGCTCTTCGTCGATATACAGCGTGCCATCCAGCGTCATCATCGCCTCGGGAACAATTGGACCTTCCGTATTCACCAGCTCAAAAGGACCTGCTGGACTATCGCTCACAGCGACTACCGTGCCGCGCCAGTGCTTGTTGTAGCCCTGAATCGGCTCTCCTTCTAGTGGGCGGTCTTCATTATGTAGCGTCACGAACAAATAATAGCGACCTTCATACTCATGCACTTCCGGTGCCCACGCGCCATGCTGTGGATGTGCCCAGCTATCGTCTGGAATTGTAAATACGATAAATGGGCCTGACCAGGTCTGCAAGTCGGTACTTGTATAGGACAGCACACCATACCGATCCATTCCATGCAAACGTGGTGAGCCACCTGTATACAGATGATACGTTCCCGTAATCTCGTCTGTCAGAATAAAGGGATCATGGGCTGGAATATCCTCCAAACGATGCTGGTTTCCGGGATGAAGCACATCTGAGGCTGCGTTATAGACAGGCATGAGCAACAGCTCCTTCGCTCTATTTTGAATACGCTTTCAATACATGTTGATCGTACTTGTAGTATACCTTCTACCCTATCAAATGCCAAACCAAAACGGTGTATCCAGCTTCCATTTTCCTATATATAGCGATGTATAGATGTTATAGAAAACTGGATCACAGCAATACAAGAAGCAGGATCGTCTGTCATTAGTTCGTTCGCCCAGCGACCCCAGGTTTTCTTAGCATTGTGATCGTAATTCTGCATACTAACCGCCTAAGCCTTATTCTTTTAAAAGAATACAAGCTCATCGTCTAGCTTAGTTAGCTTCACCTTATTATTTACTGTCCATCCTCTGCCCATACTCGCTGCTTCCATTCCTCTATCCGCCTTGCACCTGCCACATCATTCGTCCCCTTCAATAAAGCGATTAACTGCTCATAATGACTTTCCCTGTAGGGCTCCAGCTCGATCAGTTTATAAAGGGCGGCAATGCGATCTGCAGAAGCAAGCTGTGGAAGCGACTGCGACAGATACGTCGTCATCACGGTACGTAGCTCGATCCGGTATGATTCTGCCCATGCATAGTGCTCCGTTTCCAGATAATCGCCACTATAGAGCGCGATGGCTTGCTGCACATCCGAGGCAGTTACCTGTTGCGCCATCAGTTCCAGCAGCTGCGCTAGATCGACGCGAAAAATCGCCGGATCAATCCAGTAGCGCTCGTCGCCATATTTCACCACATCTTCATAGCCAAGCGTTTTGAATAACGTGCGCATATAATAAAGCGATGTATGAAGCAGCTTCTGCCCTTGCTGAGCGGATACTTCACCCCATAATTCCTCTAAAATAGAAAACTTATACACTGGTTTGCCCTGATGATGCCAGAGGAACGCGAATAGCTCCTTCGTTTTGCGCGTACGCCAGCTTAGTAATTGTCCATCTGCTGTATTCACCTGCAAGCTACCCATCATACGCAGGGATAGCACTGGCAGAATAGATAAGGAGGAGCTCACTCCTTCTACTTCCTTATTGTTATGCTCGATCATAACCGACTCTGGAACCGAGGTAGCCGGAGCTTGCAAAGCTTGCTTCTTCCGCTGAGCAGCATATCGTTCTAGTGTGCGCTCTAGCTTGGCGCGAGCTACTGGCTTGAGCAGGTAACCAATCGCATCCGTATGAAAGGCATCGACGGCATACTGCTCATGGGCGGTCACGAATATAATCGAGGCATCTGGACACTGCGCAGACAGCTGTACTGCCGCATCCAGACCACTAATGCCCGGCATTTCAATATCTAAGAAAATCAGCTCGGGCTGTAGCTCACCACAGACTGCAATGGCCTCCTGTACTAACTGGTACTTACCAATCACGTTCACCTGACCGGTCTCGCCAAGCATAATATCCAGCACATCCAGTCCAATCTCTTCATCATCAATTAATATTGCCTTCCACATCCTAGCGTTCCCCTTCCGTCAAATGAATCGTAATCGTCGTTCCTGCGCCCGGTTGACTGGCAATGTCTAGCTTACGCCCGTACTTCATCTGCAAACGGCGATTTACATTACCGATACCAACACCCTTGCTTTGACCCTGTTCCAGCTGGACACGTTGCTCATCCGTCATGCCTCCCCCATCATCCTTGACCACAATCTCGGTGCTCTGCCCTGTAGCTCGAACGATAATATCAACTGTACCGCCTTCTGGCTTTTGACCGATGCCGTGACGAACGGCATTTTCTACAATGGGCTGTAGTGTGAGTGGCGGCAACAGCACATGTACGTCTTCGTCCACGTTATAGCGCACCTGTAATCTTTTACCGAAACGAAGCTGTTCAATTGCTAGGTACGCACGAACTAGCTCAAGCTCACGATCTAGCGGCACTGATTCACTATGGAAGGCAAAGGTGAACTTGGCACGCAGATAGGTCGTTAAGTGCTGAATCGTCTCCCGTAGTCGATCCACATCCTTGTAGCTGAGTCCGACCAGCGCATTCATGCTGTTATATAAGAAATGAGGCGTAATCTGAGCCTGCAAAAAGTCCATCTCGCGCCGAAGTGCCTGCTCAGACGAGCCTTTCATCGACAGTAACGATTGCACGCGCGCGCGGAACTCCGCCAGTTCAAATGGCTTTTGCAAAATATCATTCGCTCCCACGGCAAAGGCAGACAGCATATCCGCCGTCTGTCCAGACGCAGTTAGCATCAGCACGGGCAGCTCAGACAAGCTGTGTAATGCACGAATATCCCGGCAAATATCCAGCCCTGAAATGCCAGGCATCATCAGATCGAGCAGCACCAGATCTGGCTTGCGCTGCTGTAACGCTTCACGCGCCGCTTCTCCACTACGCACCGCGGTATACGAATGCCGCATACTCGCGATCACATCCGCTGCCACTTTGAGATTGGATAATTCATCATCGACGATCAGCACATGATAAGACGGCTGATCGTCTGCTACCGACCATACGGCAGGTGGCGTCATTGCGCCTTCCGTACCTGTTAAGATCTCAGGATACGCATCAGACGAGGAAGGATAGACAGATTCCATGTGTTCCGAATGATGGTGAAGATGTTCTGCCTGTTCAGCCAGTGGTAGCGTAAAGGTAAAGCAGGAGCCTTGATTCCGCTGCGATTGTACCTCTAACTGCCCTCCCTGCAATTCCACAAGCTGCTGGGAAATGCTGAGTCCCAGACCCATTCCCGACGATGACCCTGCTCCCCGATCCTCATAATGGAAAAAGGGCTGAAATAGACGCTCCAGCACCTCTGGCTCTATACCACTTCCTGTATCCGTAACCGATATGGCGAGCATATTGCCTCGTTGTTCGGCAGATAATAGAATATGTCCATGCTCCGTGTATTTGATCGCGTTTTCCAATAAATTATGCAAAATCTGGCGAAGCCGATTCTCGTCTGCCCATACGAGCGGAAGTGTAGCGGGCAACCGATTCACCAGCGCTACCTGGTCGCTGATCGGTGTAATCGACAGCGTCTCCATCACAAATGCTGCCGAAGTGCGCAGATCAACCGGCTTAAGCTGTACTTGCAGCTCTCCATATCGAATCCGGTTCATATCTAGAATATCATTCACCAGACTAGCCAGTCGTCTGCCGATCAGATGGAGCAAGCGTACACTTTCGCGCTGTTCCTCCTGTAGCGGCCGCTCCGTGTTATCGAGTAGGATGCCTGATAGATTAATGATGCCATGCAGCGGTGTACGCAGCTCATGCGATGTTTTCGCAAGGAATTCATCCTTTTGCTGATCATAGCGGAGCAATTGCCCGGCGAGCTGCTCGCTATGACGTAATGCCTCCCGAATCCGGTCGGTCATCAAGAAGGATTGCGACAGTACAACGAGTAGCAGCGTGATAATGATGTAATACGGACTATCCAGCGCTAACTGGTACCGCGTCTGCGCGAAGATCCAGCTTATCGTCAAAAAGAACACACCCAGCAAAATATAATATACACGTGCCCCTTGATGCCGATAGCGAATGAGCAAGCCGAAAATATACATGAACACCATCATTTGCAAGCCAATGCCAGGCCACAGTAGCGCCAGTAGCCATTGATTCGGAAACGCGAGCAGCAGCAGTACATAGACCAGCGATAATACGAGCAGCACGCGAAATAGCACCGTCACTGGCGCACTCAAATAGAGCCGTACATAATACACAAAGCTTATAATCGACAAGTACGGCAAAATAAACAACAACTTTTGCAGTAAGAAAAAGGATAGATGCGGGAATAGCGCAGACAACAAAATCTCATTATCCACACTAAAAAATAGCCCCAGTGACAGGCAAAACATACTGAAAAACAGCAAATACGGCTCCCGGCGCCATTGCCGGAACATCCCCGCAAAATAAATACCAAACACAACCAGCGTCGTAATGACCGCCATATCTGCCATCCGCGCATGATCGCGCCGCTGTACAATCAGATCAGCAGGACCAAATTCCGGTGCCTGTACCAGTCCGCCTTTTAATGAATTAAAGCTTGCTACCTGAATAATAATATCGAAGGAACGCTGATTCACATCCACCACGCCGAATACCGGAAAATTGCTCGGCACAAAGTTCTGTCCGGTTGTGGAAGGCTGTCCGGTGCCATCCAGTAGCTTATCTGCCATATAGATGCGACTGGACATACGGATCTTTTTGACACGTAGGCCATAGTCGCCTGGCTGATCTACGGTCACATGAAGACGATAGGTACCTGATCCCGACCCATCCGGAGAAATCGACGTATCCCAGCGTCCCGGTACAGGCAAATAGTAGCGCTCCTGTGCCAGCGATGCCCCGGCGTCTGCAAAATCACTCGGTGTGAGTAGCTGATTCGGATAAAACTCCCACTCGCCTTGCAGTGGAATCACACCTTGCCTGTTAAAATCCCACTGCTCTGCGTGCAGATTCCCTTGCTGTGCTTGTGGATATTGGCCACCTGGATTCAGCCACTGATAAATAAACAGCGAGGTCGCCGCAACAAAGATCACGATCATACTAACCAGACCGAGTAATTGATTTCTCACGATATCGTTCCCTTCCATTCCCCCGCCTGCGCTTGCATGACTGGAAGCCTTCTATTAGGTTCCATTATACCGCCTTCCAGGTGGAACAAGGGATGAAAATCGAATGTAGACATTCCTTGATACGTAGAATAAAAAAGAAAAAAGTGACGCCATGAAGACGCCACTTTTGTTATAACGACCTATTTTAATTGAAGTAACCGATCATCCTTATCGCCTGCCGAGCCGCGAGACGTATTATTGGTAAGGATATAAATATGTCCGTTATGAACCGCTACATCCCGTACACGTCCTACATCCGTCACAATATCGGTCATTTTGCGGGTAGTCGGATCGAATAATTTGAGACTTTCCCCAGCAAGCGTCGCGACCAGAATCGTATCCTCGAGCGTTGCCGCGATACCCGATGGTGCAATTGCACGTGAGCCTGCTACGTAGATCGGTGCTGTCATACCCTGCGCAGTCTGCGTACCCATTACCTTCGGCCAGCCATAGTTCGCGCCAGGCTTGATCAGGTTCATCTCATCTAGCCCGGTGCGATCTGTACCGCCACCCGGAATCGCCCCGCCGCTTGGACCATGATCGGAAGCATACAGCTTGCCATCGGATGTCCAGGCAAGTCCTTGCGAGTTACGAAGTCCATACGCATACACATGCGAGCCTGCAAATGGATTATCTGCCGGCACTTTGCCGTCCTTGGTCATACGCAGAATTTTGCCGCCCAGACTGGAACGATCTTGAGACAGCTCGCGGCGCCCGGTTTCACCGGATGTACTGTACAGCATCCCGTCCGGGCCAAAGGCAAGTCGTCCGCCTTCATGGATGCGTCCACCTGGAATGCCTTCAAGCAAGGCCTTTTGCTCCTTCCAGATACCATTTGTTAATTTCATCCGTACAATTCGGTTCATATTATTCCCATTTTGCTCGTAGGCGTGATAGATATAACCGATCCGATTGGTCGCAAAATTAGGATCCAGCACGAATCCCGTCAGCCCTGCCTCGCCCACGACACGCAGCGGCTTGCTCGTCTGTACCTTTTGTACCGTCTGCTTTCCATCCTTCACCTCAATAATTCCGCCGCCACGCTGAGTAATGTACACGGTATTACCAGCGAATTGCATCGACCACGGAATATCCAGTCCAGTCGCAAGCTCCGTATGACCGCCCTGTAGCGAGTCCACCAGATCCACATTACCACTCACACCATTGGATGCGACAGTCGATGGACGCTCTGCCGCCATAGCTGGCTGCTGTACCTCCTCCTGAACTGTCGTTCCCGTTCCAGTTTCCATCGCTTCACGTTCAGTAGCACAGGCAGACAACGGCAGGGCAAGCAGCAATGCAGATAGGACGAGCTTTGCTTTTGCAGTAGGATATAACATGCTGTTCCTCCTTTGGCTCTTTTTCCGTTTTTACCCAATACCTGTAGGCGGTAAAAGGAT